>ERZ1023288.2-NODE-2-length-223627-cov-547.746274_pt1 | contig 223627 bp, 239 predicted proteins | sample MGYA00380468_ERZ1023288 | MGnify/ENA primary metagenome ERZ1023288 (study PRJEB33173, sample SAMEA4830366) | metagenome | study: EMG produced TPA metagenomics assembly of the PRJEB25223 data set... | reverse complement strand
AACGTTCCCCAAAGGGGAACTACTATCACTATAATTAACCGTGGGTATACTTACCCTCGGCCAAACATCATTACGATAATATTTAATTACCTAGGGTAAGTATACCCTAGGCTAGTTGCAGTGTTACCCCCTTGGGGTAAACGTTCCCCAAAGGGGAACTACTATCACTATAATTAACCGTGGGTATACTTACCCTCGGCCAAACATCATTACGATAATATTTAATTACCTAGGGTAAGTATACCCTAGGCTAGTTGCAGTGTTACCCCCTTGGGGTAAACGTTCCCCAAAGGGGAACTACTATCACTATAATTAACCGTGGGTATACTTACCCTTGGTTAAACATCGATTGTTTATATTGTTCAACAATCTCACTTACCAAATCCACCGCCAAATCTGCTTTCGATTGTAATGCCAGTGTTTTACTGCCATTTTTCCAGAAAAGCTGCAAGGCATTTTCATCAGCGTTAAAAACTTGTCCGCCAGATACATCGTTGGCACAAATCATATCAAGATTTTTGCGTTCAAGTTTATCTTTTGCATAATCATCAACATTTTGGGTTTCAGCCGCAAATCCAACAGTAAAAGGACGATGTGTTTTTAAATATCCTACATCTGAGATAATATCGGGATTTTTGATTAACTTGATAGATATTTCATCCCCAGATTTTTTGATTTTTTGGTCAGCAACTTCAGCTACTCTGTAATCAGCAACTGCCGCACAGCCAATAAAAATTTGATTTTTCACCGCACTTTCAAGAGAAGCTTGCCACATATCTTGTGCTGAGATGACATTAATTCGATTTACATTTTTTGGTGTTGTTAAATTCACTGGCCCTGAAATTAACGTGACATTCGCCCCTCGTTTGACAAATGCTTCAGCAATCGCAAATCCCATTTTCCCTGAACTATGGTTAGAAATATAACGAACAGGATCGATGGACTCACGCGTTGGGCCTGCTGTAATGGCGACATTTAATCCTTGTAGATCTTGTTTTTGAGAGAAAAAGTCAGAAAGTGCGGTAAAAATTTCCTCTGGTTCTGACATACGCCCTTTCCCCATATCGCCGCAAGCTTGAAAACCACTATTCGGGCCGACAAGCTCAATCCCTCTAGTTTGAAGAACCGTTAAATTTTGTTGAGTAATAGATTGACGATACATCTGTTGATTCATTGCTGGGGCAAGAAAAATTGGCGCGTCAGTCGCAAGACAAATTGTTGAAAGTAAATCATTCGCCATGCCTACGGTAAGACGGGCAATAAAGTCTGCACTAGCTGGCGCAATAACGATAACATCAGCCCATTTGGCAAGTTCAATATGCCCCATTGCCAGCTCTGCTTGTGGATCAAGTAAAGATTGTGCGACAGCATTGCCTGAAATCGCTTGAAGCGTTAAAGGAGTAACAAATTCTGCCGCAGCTGGGGTTAATACTACACGTACTTCGGCTTCTGCTTTGCGTAATAAACGAATAAATTCGATTGTCTTATAGGCTGCAATGCCACCCGTAATGCCGACGACAACGCGTTTTCCGTTTAAATTCATTTTCTTCCCTTGTTAGTACTTAACCACAATTTCGCCATTTTACTTGAATTTTGCCGAATACCCAATGCTATTTTTGCGATATGCATCGCAGATTTTGAATCACTTGCTCGTCAAAGCTAAAAAGTGCGGTCAAAATCTTTCTTATTTTTCTTTCATAAATTTATGGAAAACAATGATGATTTAATGCCACGGGAAAAATTGCTGGCATCCGGAGCAAAAGCATTAAGTGATTATGAACTACTTGCGATCTTTTTACGTACTGGTATCAAAGGTTGTCCTGTTATGTCACTTTCTAAAAATGTATTAACGCATTTTGGCTCCTTGCACGCTTTACTTTCCTCAGATAAAAAAGCTTTCTGTTCTGTAAAAGGCTTAGGTATTACGCAATTTATTCAACTACAAGCAATTACGGAAATGACCAAGCGTTATTTAAAGCAAGAGATGTTAAGTACGCCGATTATTAATGATCCTGAAACTGTAAAACTTTTTTTACTCACTGAATTGCAACACGAAGAAAGAGAAGTGTTTATGGTTTTATTTTTGGATAATCAACATCGTCTGATTAAAAAAGAGCGGTTATTTTTAGGTACAATTAATGTATCAGCGGTTTATCCTCGAGAAATTATTAAAGAAGCACTCTATTGTAATGCAGCGGCTTTAATTTTGGCACATAATCATCCTTCAGGTGTAACGGAGCCGAGTTATTCGGATCAGCTTATTACTAAAAAAATTCAAGATGCAGCTGAACTAATGGAAATTCGCGTGCTTGATCATTTAATTGTAGGGAAAAGCGATTGTTATTCTTTCGCGGAGAATTGTTTATTATAAATTTTTATAATATTGACCATTTTTTTACCGATTACATTCAGGAAAATCGCATTTACACTTGAGAAATGAAAACAAAGTCAGTATAATTTGCGACCTTTAATATAGTAAGCGGGTCGGATTAGCGCGACCTGACGAGGTAGCAAGCTAGGTTTAACCAGCTTTAAAAATCCGAACCGTAAGCTCGAGCTTATATTTAATTATTGGAGATTATTATGTCTAGAGTTTGTCAAGTAACAGGCAAGCGTCCAGCTGTGGGTAATAACCGCTCACACGCAATGAATGCGACACGTCGTCGTTTTCTTCCAAACCTTCACACTCACCGTTTTTGGGTTGAAAGTGAAAACCGTTTCGTAACCTTACGTTTAACTGCGAAAGGTATGCGTATTATTGATAAAAAAGGCATTGATGCAGTATTAGCTGAAATCCGTGCTCGTGGCGAAAAAATCTAAGGAGCTAAAAAATGGCAGCTAAAGGCGCTCGTGAGAAAATCCGTTTAGTTTCTACTGCAGAGACAGGTCACTTCTACACAACTGATAAAAACAAACGTAATATGCCTGAAAAAATGGAAATCAAAAAATTTGATCCAGTAGTGCGTAAACACGTTATCTATAAAGAAGCAAAAATCAAATAATATTGATTTAATTATTTTAAACCCGAGTAAAAACTCGGGTTTTTTATTTGTTCTTATTACAAACGTTTGCTTTTTATTTAACCTTTGACTCGTAAGAAGTTAAATTTGCTTTTCATATTGTAAAAAAAATGTACAATTGTCTCCGTTTTGACGTAACCCTACATCAAAACCTGTTTCCAACCTAGCCCGTCCTGTGGGCAAACTAGGGTAAAAACAAAAAAGCTGAAACGCTTTTTTTTAATAAGTAACGAGTCAAATGCCCTATCTGTCTGTTTTATAAACGGTAAATTTATCGCAAGGCACCCGACTTATTTTTTTCACCTCTTTTAGAAGGTTTTAATCAAAAATGACAATGATCACCCCTGTACAAGCAATTCTTGCTTCAAACCAACATTTTTTAGATCGCCAAGATATAATGGAATCCAACGTACGTAGTTATCCTCGCAAATTACCTTTTGCCTATGCAAAAGCACAAGGCTGTTGGGTTACTGATGTTGAAGGTAATGAATACCTCGACTTTTTAGCAGGCGCAGGAACCCTTGCATTAGGACATAATCATCCTGTGTTAATGCAAGCCATTAAAGACGTATTAGATAGCGGATTGCCGTTACACACTTTAGATTTAACCACTCCACTTAAAGATGCGTTTAGTGAAGAATTATTGTCATTCTTCCCGAAAGATAAATATATCTTACAATTCACAGGCCCTTCTGGTGCAGATGCAAATGAAGCAGCCATCAAATTAGCCAAAACTTACACAGGGCGTGGCAATATCATCGCTTTCTCAGGCGGTTTTCACGGTATGACCCAAGGGGCATTAGCCTTAACAGGTAATCTTGGTGCAAAAAATGCCGTTGAAAATTTAATGCCGGGCGTACAATTTATGCCATATCCACACGAATACCGCTGCCCATTTGGCATTGGTGGAGAAGCGGGTGCGAAAGCAGTTGAACATTATTTTGAAAACTTCATCGAAGATGTAGAAAGTGGCGTAGTAAAACCTGCTGCAGTAATTTTAGAAGCTATTCAAGGGGAAGGCGGCGTTGTGCCAGCACCAATCAGCTTCTTACAAAAAGTACGTGAAGTTACCCAAAGACACGGTATTTTAATGATCTTAGATGAAGTACAAGCTGGTTTCTGTCGTTCTGGAAAAATGTTCGCCTTTGAACACGCAGGCATTGAGCCTGATATTATTGTGATGTCAAAAGCAGTTGGTGGCAGCTTACCATTAGCTGTATTAGCTATCCGTAAAGAATTTGATGCGTGGCAACCTGCAGGACATACAGGTACATTCCGTGGCAATCAATTAGCGATGGCAACGGGTTATGCGTCACTTAAAATTATGCGTGATGAAAACCTTGCACAAAATGCGCAAGAACGTGGCGAATACTTAACCAATACATTACGTGAATTAAGCAAAGAATATCCGTGTATTGGTAACGTACGTGGTCGTGGCTTAATGATAGGCATTGATATTGTTGATGAACGCCAGCCAAAAGATGCAACAGGGGCTTACCCACGCTATTGTGAATTAGCGGCAGCAATCCAAAAAGCTTGCTTCAAAAACAAACTCTTGCTCGAACGTGGCGGACGCGGTGGCAACGTGGTTCGCGTGCTTTGTGCGGTAAACATCAACCAAAATGAATGCGAAGAATTTATCAAACGTTTCAAGCAATCTGTAGCAGACGCATTGAAAGCCGTGAGAGGCTAAAGTGCGGTTAAATTTTTCAAAATTTTTGTGAATTTTGACCGCTTAGTAATTATCCTCCCTCTTTAAAAATAGGGGCAAGGGGGAATTTGATTACAATGTTTAATTACTCACAAAGTTGAATTTTCTTCTGCTAAATATCCCCTACCCCCTCTTTGCTAAAGAGGGGGAATCTTTTAGGAAATTAGATAACAATGTCAAACCTCAAACAACACAAACAAGCTTTGTTTTGCAACGATAGCAAAGCAATTACCGATTATGAAACAGCGATGCATAATGCGGTGCAAGCAGTCGCTGCTTGGCTGAAAAATGAAAAAATGTACACCGGCGGTTCAATCAAACAAATGCGAGCCTTAATAAGCGGTTTTAATCCGACGAAAGAGGGTATGGGTGTACAAAAATCACTCGATCATTTGGTAGAAATTTTCCTTAATCCAAGCCTTAAAGTGCATCATCCACACTCACTTGCCCATTTACATTGCCCAACAATGGTGGCAAGTCAAATTGCGGAAGTACTGATTAATGCAACCAACCAATCAATGGATTCGTGGGATCAAAGCCCAGCAGGTTCAATTATGGAGGAGCATTTGATCAACTGGCTACGCCAAAAAGCAGGCTACGGCGAAGGCACCTCGGGCGTGTTTACCTCTGGTGGCACGCAATCAAATTTAATGGGTGTGTTGCTGGCACGTGATTGGGCGATTGCGAAACATTGGAAAAATGATGATGGCTCCGAATGGTCAGTACAGCGTGATGGTATTCCAGCGGAAGCAATGCAAAAAGTGAAAGTGATTTGTTCAGAAAACGCACATTTCTCTGTACAAAAAAATATGGCAATGATGGGAATGGGTTTCCAATCAGTCGTTACTGTGCCATCAAATGCCAATGCACAAATGGATCTTATTGCACTTAAACAAACACTTGCACAGCTTAAAGCTGATGGCAAAATTACTGCCTGTATTGTTGCTACCGCAGGCACAACAGATGCTGGCGCAATTGATAACTTAAAAGCAATCCGCAAACTTGCCGATGAATATCAAGCGTGGTTACACGTTGATGCTGCTTGGGGTGGCGCATTATTGCTTTCCAAAGATTATCGCCATTTCTTAGCTGGTATTGAATTAACCGACTCAATCACGCTAGATTTCCACAAACACTTCTTCCAAACCATTTCCTGTGGTGCATTTTTGCTCAAGGATCCAGCAAACTATCGCTTCATCGATTACAAAGCTGATTATCTCAATTCGGAATATGATGAAGCTCACGGCGTGCCAAACTTAGTGGCAAAATCGCTACAAACAACTCGTCGTTTTGACGCATTAAAATTATGGTTTACCCTTGAAGCATTGGGAGAAGATCTTTACGCTTCAATGATCGATCACGGTGTAAAACTAACCAAAGAAGTCGAGCAATATATCAACGATACTCCAGCCTTAGAGATGCTTGTACCAAGTCAGTTTGCATCCGTGTTATTCCGTGTCGTACCAAAAGACTATCCAGCTGAATTTATTGATGCACTAAACCAAAACGTGGCAGATGAACTCTTTGCACGAGGCGAAGCGAATATTGGCGTGACTAAAGTAGGCGACAAACAATCACTGAAAATGACTACCCTAAGCCCGATTGCAACATTGGAAAATGTTAAAGCGTTATTAACTCAAGTACTAACAGAAGCAAATCGTATTAAAGACGACATCAAAAATAGCACTTACACACCACCCATTGATTAATTAGTCAATTAACACAAAAAATAACCGCTTGTATCTGAAGACAAGCGGTTATTCTGTAAAATAAAAATCTTTTAGCATAGATTAAACGAGATATATAAATTTTATCCATTAGATAACTACCTATATTTTTGAAATATTCATCATTTTAATTTTCAAAGAATATAAAAAATGGTAAAACTAACCGCACTTTATATCATTCTTCAATCTACTCACTAAGTTAAAAATTATGCCAGAACTTCCCGAAGTTGAAACTGCACTACGTGGTATTAGCCCTTATCTTAAAAATTTTACGATTGAGAAAGTTGCCGTACGCCAGCCTAAATTGCGCTGGGCTGTATCAGAAGAATTGATAACGCTAAAAAAGGTAAAAATTGTCGATCTCACTCGTCGAGCAAAATATTTGATTATTCACACGGAAAAAGGCTATATCATCGGGCATTTGGGCATGTCAGGTTCGGTGCGAATTGTGCTACAGGATAGCGCAATAGATAAACATGACCATATTGATATTGTGATGAATAATGGCAAATTATTACGTTATAACGATCCTCGTCGTTTCGGTGCATGGTTGTGGACGGAGAATCTAGATGACTTTCATCTTTTCTTAAAGCTAGGGCCTGAACCGCTTTCTGATGAATTTAATGCAGAATATTTATTCAAAAAATCTCGTCAAAAATCAACCGCACTTAAAACCTTCTTGATGGATAACGCTGTGGTGGTGGGTGTTGGAAATATTTATGCGAATGAAAGTTTGTTTATTTGTGGTATTCATCCACTTAAACTCGCTAAAAATCTGACCCGCAATCAATGTATTTCCTTAGTGAACACGATTAAAGATGTTTTGAGAAAAGCCATTATTCAAGGTGGAACGACACTTAAAGATTTTTTACAGCCCGATGGTCGCCCAGGTTATTTTGCACAAGAATTATTGGTATATGGCAATAAAGATAAACCTTGTCCAAAGTGCGGTGGAAAAATTGAAAGTTTAGTTATTGGGCAGCGTAATAGTTTCTTTTGCCCGAAATGTCAGAAAAGGGGTTAGAACAAATAAATTTTCAAATTGAAAAGAAAGTATTAAATATAATGAAAACAGCGGTCAAAATAGACCGCTATTTTTAGTTTACTGGAAATTCTTCAATGACAACAGGAACTTGTAAGATTTTGCCTAACCGTAAAATAGTAACAAGAACTTTTGAATTAGGTTTTGTATTTGCGATAATTTGCATCATTTCTCGGGCTGAAATCCCCTCTTGATTATTTAATTTCAAAATCACATCGCCAACTTGAATGCCTGCTTTTGCTGCAGGGCTATTCGGGCTTACGTCTGTGATAACTATTCCTTCTTCACTACTTGAACTAATATCACTTTGCACACCAAAATAACCTCGAATCACACGTCCATCACGCATAATTTTACGTAGTACATCATTTGCAATATCTATTGGAATGGCAAAATTTAGTCCTTCTGCGATTTCATTGGCGGTTTTACCAATACTAAGTGTGCTGATTCCTACCAATTCTCCTGCAGAATTAATTAAGGCACCGCCTGAGTTTCCGCGGTTAATTGATGCATCGGTTTGGATGAAGTTTTGTCTGCCAACAGAATCACCTACCGCATTACGACCCATTGCGCTAATGATTCCTTGAGACACGCTTTGTCCTAAATTGTAAGGATTACCGATTGCCAACACTACATCACCGACTTGAGCTTGACGATTTGAATTTTGTGGAATAGTTGAAAGATTATTTGCACGAATTTTGAGAACAGCGAGATCAGTGAGATTATCTGAACCAACAAGACTGGCCTCAAAAATATTTCCGTTTTGCAACGCTACTACAATTTGATCGGCATTTTGGATAACGTGTTTATTTGTCAAAATATAACCGTCTTTACTCATAATTACGCCAGAACCTAAGTTATTCACTTGTAGTTGCTCATTATCATTAATGCTGGAAGAAAAAGAGCGGTTATAAACATTCACTACTGCTGGAGAGGCAATACGCACGGCATTTTTGAACGATACAATATCGTCTGAAGTGAAGATATTGCTGTTATTCAGTCTTGGAACCGCAAACAAAATCACGCCCGCAGCAGCCAAGCCCCAAAGTGCGGAATGGAAAAGTTTTTTAAGCATTTAGACTCCTTTCGGTGTGTAAGTTAATTTTATATCGTCACCGATTTGTTCTAATTCATTGAGTTGCCATAATGGTGCATCGGCAAGTTTAGTTAAATTCGGTAATTGGCATAGACCACGAGCATTGTCTCCAAGTAATTTGGGTGCAACGTAAATAATCAATTCATCTACTAATTTCGCATCAATTAAACTCCCTGCTAAATTTGCTCCAGCTTCTACCCAAAGGGTATTTATTTGGCGTTTTCCCAGTTCTCGCATTAATTCTTTTAGTAAATTTTCTTTCGGAAGAATAATTTGTTCACAAAAATCAGGAAAGCCTGTTAAATCTCGTGTTTCACTAGAGACTAACCAAACGGGAGAATGGGTTAAAAAAAGTTTATGAGTCGGCTGAATGCGATGTTGTGAATCTAAAATAACTCGGACAGGCTGGCGAAGATCTTCTTTTTTATATTCTGTTTTAAGATTTTCAGGAAATTCATCCCAGCGTACGTTCAGGCTTGGATCATCTGCAATGACTGTTGTGGAAGTAGATAAAAGTGCGGATGATTTTGCTCGCATTTTTTGTACGTCCGAACGAGCATCTGGGCCCGTAATCCATTTACTTTCTCCACTTGCCATTGCAGTTCGTCCATCTAAACTCATGGCGAGTTTGAGTTGAACAAAAGGCATACCTTGACGCATTCGTTTTAAAAAGCCTTTATTTATTTTTTCCGCTTGATCGTTTAATAAATTCACCGCACTTTCGATACCAGCATCAGACAACATTTTCAAACCTTTTCCTGCGACTTGAGGATTTGGATCTTGCATAGCTGCAATGACTTTCACTACGCCCGCCTCAATTAATCCTAATGCACAAGGCGGTGTTCTCCCATAGTGAGAACAAGGCTCAAGCGTAACATAAGCTGTCGCACCTTTTGAATTTTCTCCTGCTTGAGCTAAGGCAACACGTTCAGCATGAGGTTGTCCTGCCTTAAAATGAAAGCCTTCCCCCACAATTTCACCATTTTTAACCAATACGCATCCCACTGATGGGTTCGGTGTGGTGGTATATTGACCTTTGGCGGCTAAATCCAAGGCACGTTGCATAAATACGCAATCTTGTGAGGAAAATTCAAGCATAATTAATCCTTTAATTTTTCAATTTCGATAGTGAATTGATCAATATCATCAAAACTTAAATAGACTGATGCAAAACGAATATAAGCCACTTTATCGAGTTTTTTTAATTCATTCATCGCAAGTTTACCCACTAACTTACTTGGCACTTCACGTTCTCCAGTTGCACGCAGTTGAAGAATTATGTGATTAATTGCTTTTTCTACATCATCTGCACTTACAGGACGTTTTTCTAAGGCGTGTTGAATACCGCTGCGCAATTTATCTTCATTGAATGGCTCACGTGTACCATCAGTTTTGATAATTTTCGGTATGATTAATTCTGCCATTTCAAAAGTAGTAAAACGTTCATGACAATGACCGCACTCACGGCGGCGGCGAACTTGATAACCATCAGATACTAAACGGCTATCAATGACTTTAGTTTCTTCTGTATCACAAAATGGACAGCGCATAGACAATTCTCCGTAAAAAGGGCCGTTATCTTAGCAAAAAATCGGTTCTTTGACGATGAGCTTTATGCCTTTCTTATCTTCTTTTGTTCGAATAATAAGCCAAACCAAGCTTTTGTTTGTTTTAATAATTTTGCAATATTTTCAGGTTGTTTAAATCTTGAGGTCTGCCCTAATACTCGTGACCAATATGGATCTGCTTGAGCGCCGGATTTGCTATCTTCGCCCAGTTCCTGAAGTTTTGTAGAAATATTGTCAAAATCTACCGCACTTTCATCGTCTACAATAAAATCATTAATATTTCTTATGGTTGGCACCAATTGTATTTCTATTTGGCTTTGTAAATAATCTTTTACGTAAATTTTTAATTGGGCGAGAGCGGCTTCACGCTCAATAGGCGGTAATTCAATAACTTGATCTTGCGTAATTAATTTTGCTGGTATCGCATTTTCTTGTGTGACACATTGAATCAAATAATAAATCCAAGGACGAATACAATAACGATCTTTGTATTTAGCAAAATGCCAGTGAATGACTTGTGAATTATCGCCAAATAAAGCGTCCATATAACCAAATAAACGGATTTTTTGATTTTCGTTTTGCCAATCTACGGCAATATTAAAATCTATAGAAGCCTGTTTAGGCTCGCCAAGATCGGCTATTTTCTTTTTAAATTCCAAAACATTGTCTCGAATATTTTCAGCATAAACTTTTCCAAATTCGGCTCGAGGTAACACGCCTTTAACTTCTGCTTGTCTAAAATAATCAGCAAAATTTTGTTCATCAAGATAGATTAAGTCATTATTGAGTGAGTAATTATCTAACCCACTTAAAGTGAAGTTTTCACTGTCAGCAATTCGTTCATCTTTATCGCGGAAATAAACACCAAGTTGTTTTTCAAAGAAAAATTTCACTGGATTTTCCACAAAGCTGACTAAAGAATCCAGTTCAACTTCTTCGATTTTTTCAGGGTTTTCTGTCATAGTGACGGCAAATTCTGAATTGCTAGCAGCCGTGTCAAATTGTGCTATTGGCAACCATTTTGTCGCAAAAGAGCGGGTAAATTTCTCGTTATATTTGAAATTATCTGGGCTAAATGCGGTCATTGGATGTTCAATGACAGTAAGGACATTTTCCTTTTGCCCTTGATTAATATAATCCAACAGTTGGCTTACCAATACGGATGGTTCTTTCGGTTGATTATCTGTAATGGAACGGCCAACATAGCTGATATAGCAATAATCACGTGCTGCCAATAAGGCTTCTAAGAACAAATAGCGATCATCATCACGGCGAACACGATCGCCTTTTTGATAATGATATTGCATTAAATCAAAACTGTTTGGTGTTTGTGTTCTTGGGTAATCCGCATCATTCATTCCAAGTAAACAAACCACTTTGAATGGCACTGAACGCATTGGTAATAAGGTGCAGAAATTTACTTTTCCTGCAAGGAATTTGAGGCTATTTGGCGCATCTTCCAATTTCATTGTGATGACATCGGCGATCACTTCTGCTTGTAATTCTTCAGTAAAATGGAGCGTTTTTAGATGCTCAGCTAATTCATTAATTTTCTCTTGAATATAGAAAATCATGTCGCTTGTGTCTTCATTTCGCACGAAGAAATCCGATAAAAGTGCGGTTAAAATTTCCTGCCATTTTTCAATAGAATGCGCTTGTTGCAATGTTTCATATAACGCTGAAAGTACGGTAAAAAACTGTGACAACTTGCCAGCGAGTTCCCCTTTTAAGCCATAGCTGCTGTTTAAGCCCAGACTATCTTGCCAAATGCCCTGTTCTTCACGCATCGCATAGCCTAAAATCATTCGTTCTAATCCAGCTTGCCAAGAATTGAAATTGATGCCATCTTGATTTTTTTGCAAACCGACACGAATCCCTGAATCCGCCACCCATTCTCGCACCAATGGTAAATCAGCAAGAGAAATATTAAATCGTTCTCGCATCGCAGGAATATCCAACAATGCCAAGACATCTTCTGCACTAAAATTGCTTTCTTTTAAGCCTAATAAAGTTAAGTAACTTGATACCAACACATCGCTTTCTGAAAGTTTATTATCCGAAAGTGAAAATGGAATTTGTGGTGCATCCCCATTTTTTTGCCCGAAAACGGCTTGAATATAAGGCGTGTATTGGTTTATATCTGCCACCATAACAACCACATCTTTTGGCGTAAGGCTAGGATCTTGATTGAATAAATCCAGTAAATAATCGTGCAATACTTCCACTTCTCGCATAGCACTGTGGCAAGAATGTAGGGTTAAAGTGCGGTCATTTTTTGCGATATTTAACGGTTTATTTTCTAAATGCAGAATTTGAGACTGCAATTGTCCAAGTAAACTGTTCGACTCAATTTCTTGATAGGCATTGACGGGATAAGTTGGAATATGTTCTTCATCTCGCACCAATGTATAGAGGAAATCTCGCCCCATTTTTCCCCAAGCCGCCAGTAATGGATTGCCTAGTTGAAGGTTTTCTTTTTGATAAGTGATGTCAAACTGAGCGTTTTCTAGTTGAGAAAGTTGATCCTCGGAAAAGAGCGGTTGATTTTCATCTTGTTTATTGAATTGATAACGCTGACGAGAACGCAAATAATCAAGGCGTAGATCACTAATATCCCCCCAATATTCTTGGCAAGGATTATTAAAAAATAAATGAATATCCACTTCAGAGGATATCGCTTGCAAAATATTAAGATAAGCAGTTGGAAGCGCAGGAATACCAAAAATAAATATGCGTGAAGGTAATTTTTTCGGTGCTTTTTTATCGGCAAGCAAGGCTAAGAATTGATTATGCAAAGCCGCTCGATGGGTGGCTTCATTAACATCTGATTTAACATCGACGACCAATGCACGCCATAACTCACCTTGCCATTTTGTATTGCCTTGAATTTGCGCAAACAAAGTATTGTTTAGGTTAGGTTGCTGTTTTTGTATTTGATCAGTGATTTGTTCATCTTCGCCTTTTTCCCAAGCAAAAATCCATTCAGGTCGATAAACTAAATATTGGTCAAATAAGTCGGCTATTTTACTGCTGAGTTGATAAAGTTTATATTGTTCAGAATGTGGCGAAGATGATAAATAATTGCGTAGAGGCGAAAAATTTTCTTTCTCAAGAAAAATTGGGATTAAGCGCATTAAACGCCACATCATTGAATCTTTATCAAAAGGGTTCTCTAATGCCGTTGCGGGTAGATTTTGAGCATAAAGTTGCCATATAAAACTGGCTGGCATAGGAAATTTTAGGTTTGCTGAAATACCTGTTTCTTTGGCAAGTTCAATTTGTAGCCATTGCGCCATATTAGGGCTTTGTACCAAGATAATATCTTGTTGAAAAGGATCTTCAGGCGGTAAAGATTTGAATAATGAAGAAAGAATTTCTTTTTGTTTTTCAAGCTGATTGGAATAATAAACAATGAACACAATGGCGACCTTTTGATGATTTAACCTAGAAAAAACAACGCCATTTTACTGAGTTTTTATCAAAATTTCACTCGTAGGATAACGCACAATAATACGTTCATTTTCACATTGAATACGAAAAGTTAAGCCATTTTGTTGTATCAATTGTTCACAAGCTAACCCTAAAAATTGGCGTTGAGCTTGATTCTCCGCAATCTGTATTGCCTGAAAATCTTGATAAGTTTTTACCGCACTTTTTCTTTGGCTTGCCGTCCATTGATTAAAAACAAGAAATAAAACGCTAAATAAAGCTAAAGAAAATAACAATGTAATAAAAGATATTCCTTTATTCATCCTGAACATTAAAATCACTCCAACTTTTTTCTGCTAACTGCCACTGGCTATATTGTCGAACTAAGGTTACTACCGTCTTTTTCCCATAAGCTAAAGTTACGCCATCTAAAGTTAAATTCCCGTTGGTAATCACTGCGCCACTAATCCTCCCTTTGCCAGTCAATTTTAAATCGCCCTCTGCAATTAATACGGCAGACACCGTGCCATTAATTTCAACTTCCGCTTGTGAATCTGAAAACCAATAAAGTTTAGGTGTTTTATTCGCGTTTAAAATTCTGGGTGGGGAAGAAAAGTGCGGTCGAAAATCTGTAAGTTTTTCTGTGTGAATGAAATCTTTCAATGCACCTTGATTATCTCCCTTTTTAGGCGATTTTTTAAATAGGCTTATTCTTTCACACCAAAGAAAATATTGAATTGAATCTGTGGCACCATCAAGCGTAATGCTGATTTGCTTTACACTTTCATCATTATTTAAGGGTAAATCAAGGCAGGCAGTTTGTTTTTTCAAGGCTGTTATTCTTTGTAATTGTAATGTTCTTTCCACATAGTGTTTTCGTTGATTTTGTTGCGCCCGAAAAAAACTTAAATGGCTATCATCTAACAATAAGATTACGCTTAATAAGCCTGAAATAAAAATCAGAATAGTCAGCGTGATAATACCTTTTTGTATTGTCATTGTTTTTGATTCCAGAGCGCAACAACAATGGAGGTTTCATAACTGATGTTTGAGGCTTGTTTTAAATTTCCTTTTAGCTTGATTTCTAATCCTTTTCCTTCGATTAACCAATTAAATTGTAGCTTAGTGATTTCATATTCGTTGTTATCTAATAAATCTGCCCAACCTCCCCCAGCGTTGCAAGCGGTTTGTTGAAAAGCACGTTTACACGTTTCTGCCGTGCAATTAGTAGGAATAACACTTTGATAAGTCAGTTTGGTTTTTATCATTTTGTTACTCACTTTATAGCCGAATAATTCTTCAGTACTACTTTTAGATGTATTTTTACCTTTTTTCATACAGGTTTTCGGCGAACCTTTGCCAATACACCCATTTTTATTTAAATCATAAAAGAACAACACGCAGCTATTAGGTGGCGCATTATCTTCTTGGCTAATAAAAATGGCTGTGCCTTGTTCATCTAATTCAAATAAAGATAAATTGCTTTCCGTCAGTTTTGCATTTAATGCTCGAAATCCTAATCGGCGAAGATCTTTACCTATTAACTGTAATGTTCGTTGTAATTCAGCTTGTAATTTTAAATGTAATAACATTTGTTGGTTTTGTGTTTGTATTTGCACATAAAAATGCGAAATGCTTAGCAGCAATAAAGAAGACAAAGCCAGTGAAATCATCAGTGCTAATAGGGTTTGCCCTTTTAATAATGTTTTCATCATTAATTACAAGCACTATCAAATTGATTGGTTTTTAAACGAATACTGCCAACATTGAAAAATAAAAATAACGTACGTTCATTTTCTGCTTGCAAAATAAAGCAACGAGTAACGATAGTATTACGAATGCCATCAAATCTCGTGATTTCTTTTGGATAAATATGATGGCTTTGAATCATCGTTTTATTAGGAAAATAAGGATAGTAAAAATGCGCATAAACCTCTTTCGGGCAATTTATCGGATTTAAACAATCACAAGTTTGGTTATTTTTTACTTGTGCCGTTAAGCACCATTGTTGTGTCGCAAGGTTCCGATTGATAAGTAAAAACCACACTTCCGATGAATTTTCTGCACGAGCCTGAATTTGTCGTAGAAATAAATACAGGCGATGTTGCTCTTTAGCTAAAATCGTTTTAGGTAAATCGGTTTGCCATAATGGCACGACAAAACTCAGCACAATGCTGATAATGGCTAACCCAATTAATAATTCCACTAATGTCATACCTTTCTGCATAAAACGCTCCAATTTTCTACCGCACTTTAATGATAAATAATGAGTAGAAAAATCACTTGATATGATTTTTGCGATCTGTATCGCAAATTTTTCCTGAAAACCTATAAAAACCATTGTTTTATGATTTTCAACTGGTTATTTTGGCAAATCTCGCTATAATGACGCAGAATTTTTCTGTTCTTTAAAATCTGGTGGAAATATGAATCCAATGTTAAATATCGCTATTCGTGCGGCACGAAAAGCAGGCAATGTGATTGCTAAAAATTATGAACGCCGTGATGCTATCGAAAGCACACAAAAAGGTATTAATGATTATGTGACAAACGTTGATAAAGCGGCAGAAGCAGAAATCATTGAAATTATTCGTAAATCTTATCCTGATCACACAATTATTACGGAAGAAACAGGCGCAATTGAAGGCAAAGATAGCGATGTACAATGGATTATTGATCCGCTAGATGGTACTCGTAATTTTATGACAGGGCTTCCCCACTTTTCTGTGTCTATCGCAGTTCGTGTAAAAAATCGCACTGAAGTCGGGGTTGTTTACGATCCAATCCGCAATGAATTATTTACTGCTGTGCGTGGCGAAGGTGCAAAATTAAATGAAGTACGTTTACGTGTAGATAGTAAACGTGAACTTCAAGGTTCAATTTTAGCCACTGGTTTTCCATTCAAACAACCAAAATTAATGCCAACTCAATTTGCAATGATGAATGCCTTAATTGAAGATGCTGCGGATTTCCGTCGCACGGGTTCCGCTGCATTAGATTTATGCTATGTGGCGTCAAACCGTATTGATGGTTATTTTGAAATGGGCTTAAAAGCATGGGATTGCGCAGCTGGCGATTTAATCGTGCGTGAAGCAGGTGGTTTAGTCTGTGATTTTGATGCAGGTAACGGCTACTTACGCAGTGGCAATATCATCGCAGCCCCATCACGCGTAATAAAAGAAATGTTAAATAAAATCCGCCCTTGTTTAGGTGCTGAATTTAATCATTAATTTTTATAAGCACAATAGCACCTATTAAGGTGCTATTTTTAATTTTATTAATGAAACATACTTGATTAGCGACTTTATCTGCGCATCAACGAAAAAAACGACGACATTATGCTTCCAGAACTTGGCTTTTTCCTTCTTTTACTCGCAACAGCTAGTGCGTTTTTTCTTGCATTAGTGACCCAATTTGGGTTATTCAAAAAGAATCCTACTTTAATTAATGCCGCTTGGCCGCTGAGTTATATTTTTACCCTTGCGACGACGTTCTCAATTGGTTTGCTTGCTTATTCTTTTGCGGTGGATGACTTCACCCTTGAATATGTAGCGGCACATTCTAATTCTCAATTACCTACATTTTTTAAAGTGGCTGCCACTTGGGGCGGACATGAAGGTTCAATGTTGTTTTGGCTATTTTCATTGAGCTTATGGCTTGCTGCTTTTGCTTTTTTTAATCGAAAAAATAACCGCACTTTTTCCGCTCAATCTTTATCTTTATTGGGATTGATTTGCTTTGGTTTTGCAGTGTTTATTTTGTTTTATTCTAATCCATTTGGACGCATTTTTCCTGCGCCGGCAGAAGGTCGCGATCTCAATCCAATGTTGCAAGATGTGGGATTAATTTTCCATCCACCGTTGTTATATGTTGGCTATGTGGGCTTTGCAGTGAATTTTGTAATGAGTTTGAGTGCGTTGATTTATAACCAATCAGCACGACAAATTGCACGCTCAATGCGTGGCTGGGTGTTGTTTTCTTGGTCGTTTTTAACCATTGGCATTGTGCTTGGTGCGTGGTGGGCATATTACGAACTCGGCTGGGGCGGTTGGTGGTTCTGGGATCCCGTAGAAAATGCATCTTTAATGCCTTGGTTGCTTGGTTTGGCGTTATTACACAGTTTAATGGCAACAGAAAAACAAGGTGTATTTAGTTATTGGACAACGCTTTTTTCTTTGCTCGCTTTTGCCTTTAGCGTATTAGGCACGTTTATTGTTCGTTCTGGTGCACTCACTTCTGTGCACGCTTTTGCATTGGATAACACGCGCGGTTATGTATTGTTATTAATTTTCTTTGTTTTGACAGTGTTAGCCTTTGGTTTATTCGCTTTGCGTGCGGGCAGTTCATCAGAAAGTGCGGTGAATTTTCAGTTCGTTTCTAAATCGGGTGGCATTTTATTGCTGAATATTTTGCTGACCATTGCCACTGTTTCTACTTTTTTAGGCACCTTCTACCCAATGTTATTCCAAGCGATGAATTGGGGCTCAATTTCGGTGGGAAGTCCTTATTTTAATAGTATTTTCTTCCCAATCATTACAGTGATTTTAATCTTAATGGTGGTTTCCCTTACCATTCGTTGGGTGCAATTTGATCGCACATTATTGATACGTTGCGTATGGTTGCTTATTCCGTCTTTGATTCTCGCCAGCTTGATGATTTGGCAACAGCTACGCCATAATTCTGCGTTGAATTTTCACGCTTTCGCTTTTGTGTTATTAACTCTTGCGATTTGGCTTTTGTTGGTCACTTTATGGCAAAATTGGCGACAAATTCGTTTGTCTCAATTTGGTATGATTTTAGCCCACTGTGGCGTGGCGATTGTGACTATTGGCGCAATAATGAGCGGTTATTTTGGCAGTGAAATTGGTGTGCGTTTAGCACCGCAACAAAGTCAAACGCTGGGACAATATGAATTTCACTATCGCCAATTTTCTAATGAAATCGGACCAAACTTTACGGCAGAAATCGCCTTTTTTGACGTAACTGAAAATGGTAAACCTTATGCAGAAATTATCCCCGAACGCCGTTATTACGATGTTCGTACAATGACAATGAGTGAAGTGGGGCTTAATGGCGGTTTTTGGGGCGATTTATATATTGTGATGGGCGATTCTCTTGGCAAAGGGGAATTTACTTTCCGCTTACATTATAAACCGCTGATTCGTTGGCTTTGGGCTGGCGGTATTTTAATGGCGTTTGGTGCACTTTTTAGCGTCTTCGGATTACGCAGAAAACAGGAAAAATAATGAACAAAAAACTTCTCTTTTTTGCACCGCTCTTTGTGCTTTTAGGCGTGTGTGTATTATTAATTGCTGGGTTAAATCAAGATCCGAAAAAAATTGCGTCGGCTTTAATTGATAAACCTGTTCCAGAGTTTTATCAGGCTAATTTAAATGATCCATCACAAATCGTAAGCCCGAAAGATTTTCCTAAACAGCCATTTTTATTAAATGTGTGGGGCAGTTGGTGTGGTTATTGTAAAGAAGAACATCCGTTGTTAATTGAGATTGCAAAAACGTTGCCTATTGTGGGCGTAGATTATCGCGACAATCCGCAAAATGGCATTGAAATGCTTAAGCGAATGGGCAATCCGTTCGTCTTAACCATTAATGATAGTCAGGGAGAACTTGCCCTCAAATTAGGCGTGGATGGCGCGCCAGAAACTTATCTTTTGGATGAAAATGGTGTGATTCGTTATCGCCATTCTGGTTTATTGGATAAAGAAACTTGGCAAACGGTATTTTTGCCAAAAATTGAAGCATTGAAGAATAAATGAAAAGCCTATTAGATATTTTTACTCGAGTTCAAAAAACATTTGTTTTTGCAACCGCACTTTTATTCGCATTTTCCTTGTTTACTCAAGCGGAAATGGTGGATACCTATCAATTCCAAAATCAAGATGATCGTACTCGTGCCGTAGAGTTGGCAAAATCTTTACGCTGCCCACAATGTCAAAACCAAAATTTGGTGGAATCTAATTCTCCAATTGCTTATGACTTGCGTCTTGAAGTGTACAAAATGGTGGACGAAGGAAAAACTAATCAGCAAATTATCGATCAAATGACGGCTAGATTTGGCGATTTTGTGAATTACAAACCGCCATTCAAATGGAATACGGCGTTGTTATGGTTATTGCCAATGGCTCTTTTAATTTTAGCGGCCGCATTGCTTTATTTCTCAAATAGAAAAAAATCTACCCTATCTTCAGCCGAGCAGGGAACTGCGTTGGAAAAAGAACAGAGATATTTTTCTGTTAATGCTGAGTTTCATTCAGCCCCTAAGGAAAAGGAACAAAAGACAGATTTCTTTGGGAAAAGTAATCACAAACTTTCTTTTGTGGTTTTCTTTTTATTAATTGTTATTCCAACCGCTTATTATTTTTCTCTTGATCGTTTTAGTCGTGTTCAACAAGGCGAGCAATCAATGATTGAGCAACATAATCAAAATGTTGAAATGAATGATGAACACAAAAATGAAAATGTAATTGAGAAGATCCAAAATAAACTGCGTACTGATCCAAATAATGCGGAAACTTGGCTTCAACTTGGGGAAGCCTATGTGCAGAATAATGAATTTGACAGTGCGCTTGTGGCTTATTCTAATGCGGAAAAATTGTCGGGAAGTAAACCTAATATTTTAGGTTTGGCAGCCACCGCACTTTATTATCAAGCAGGTCAGCAAATAACCCCAAAAGTAGAACAACTTTTGAATGAAGCTTTGGCAAAAGATAAAAATGAAGTGTCAAGTCTTTCTTTGTTGGCGACGATTGCCTTAGAAAATCGTCAATATCCACAAGCCAGTGCATATTTACAGCAATTATTAGATTCTGGTAATGCGGCAGTGGATCGTCGTTCTGTTATTCAACGAATGAAGATGTTGGATTTTTTACAACGTGGTGAAAAAGGGCAAAATCCGTGAGCCAATATTCTGAAAACATTATTATTGGTGCTGGTGCAGCAGGATTATTTTGTGCAGCACAGTTGGCTAAATTAGGCAAGTCAGTGACAGTTTTCGATAACGGCAAAAAAATCGGACGTAAGATTTTGATGTCGGGCGGTGGGTTTTGTAATTTCACGAATTTAGAGGTTACGCCTGCTCATTACCTTTCTCAAAATCCTCATTTCGTCAAATCAGCCCTTGCTCGTTATACCAATTGGGATTTTATTTCTTTAGTGGCGGAGCAGGGGATTGCTTATCACGAAAAGGAATTAGGGCAATTATTTTGCGATGAGGGCGCAGAACAAATCGTTGAAATGCTGAAATCTGAATGCGATAAATATGGTGCTAAGATTTTATTGCGTAGCGAAGTTTCTCAAGTTGAACGGATTCAAAATGATGAAAAAGTGCGGTTTGTTTTACGGGTAAATTCAACCCAATGGCAATGTAAAAGTTTGATTGTTGCGACAGGTGGGCTTTCTATGCCAGGGCTCGGCGCAACGCCATTTGGCTATCAAATTGCGGAACAATTTGGCATTCCAGTTATTCCTCCGCGCGCGAGTTTAGTGCCTTTTACTTATCGAGAAACAGATAAATTTTTAACCGCACTTTCAGGCATTAGCTTGCCAGTCACGATCACAGCCCAGTGCGGAAAATCTTTTCACAACCAGCTTTTGTTTACCCATCGTGGAATTTCAGGCCCTGCGGTGTTGCAAATTTCCAATTATTGGCAGCCTACTGAGTCAGTGGAAATTGATTTATTACCTAACCACAATTTGGAAGAGGAAATTAATCAAGCAAAACAATCTTCACCAAAACAAATGTTGAAAACTATCTTGGTTCGATTATTGCCGAAAAAATTGGTCGAGCTTTGGATTGAACAAGGCATTGTGCAAGATGAAGTTATTGCTAACATCAGCAAAGTGCGAGTAAAAAATTTGGTGGATTTTATTCATCACTGGGAATTTACTCCAAATGGCACAGAGGGCTATCGTACGGCTGAAGTCACTATGGGCGGTGTAGACACCAAAATGATTTCTTCTAAAACGATGGAAAGTAACCTTGTACAAGGTTTGTATTTTATTGGCGAAGTGCTAGATATAACAGGCTGGCTAGGCGGTTACAACTTTCAATGGGCGTGGAGTTCAGCTTATGCTTGTGCAACGAATATCTCAAGACAATAAATAGATAAAGATCAAAGCATACGCATTTTTTACAAGACAAAATCTCAAAATAGCTTTATCATATCGCCTGTTTTAGGCTGGCCTAACCCGTTTTAATTAACTTAATTGAGGAAAATAAAAATGGCAAAAATCGTTAAAGTGATTGGTCGCGAAATCATCGACTCACGCGGTAACCCAACTGTTGAAGCTGAAGTTCATCTTGAAGGTGGTTTTGTTGGTTTAGCTGCGGCTCCATCTGGTGCATCAACTGGTTCTCGTGAAGCATTAGAATTACGTGACGGCGACAAATCTCGTTTCTTAGGTAAAGGCGTATTAAAAGCCGTGTCTGCAGTGAACAACGAAATTGCACAAGCTATCGTTGGTAAAGATGCAACAAACCAAGCTGAAATCGACCAAATTATGATCGATTTAGACGGTACTGAAAACAAATCTAACTTTGGTGCAAATGCAATCTTAGCGGTATCTTTAGCAAATGCAAAAGCAGCGGCAGCATCTAAAGGTTTACCACTTTACGCTTACATTGCAGAATTAAATGGCACTGCTGGTGTTTATTCTATGCCATTACCAATGATGAACATTATTAACGGTGGCGAACATGCAGATAACAACGTTGATATCCAAGAATTCATGATTCAACCAGTGGGTGCGAAAACATTACGTGAAGCACTTCGTATCGGTGCTGAAGTATTCCACAACCTTGCAAAAGTATTAAAATCTAAAGGCATGAGCACTGCAGTTGGCGATGAAGGTGGTTTCGCACCAAACTTAGCCTCTAACGCAGACGCTTTAGCCTGTATCAAAGAAGCAGTAGAAAAAGCAGGTTACGTATTAGGTAAAGACGTTACTTTAGCGATGGACTGTGCATCTTCTGAGTTCTACAACAAAGAAACTGGCAAATACGAAATGAAAGGCGAAGGCCGTTCATTCACTTCTCAAGAGTTCACACATTATCTTGAAGAATTAACTAAACAATACCCAATCGTGTCTATCGAAGATGGTCAAGATGAATCTGACTGGGAAGGTTTTGCATACCAAACTAAAGTGTTAGGTGACCGCGTTCAATTAGTGGGCGACGACTTATTCGTAACTAACACCAAAATCTTAAAAGAAGGTATCGAAAAAGGTATCGCAAACTCTATCTTAATCAAATTCAACCAAATCGGTTCTTTAACTGAAACTTTAGCAGCAATCAAAATGGCTAAAGATGCAGGTTACACCGCGGTTATCTCTCACCGTTCAGGCGAAACTGAAGATGCAACTATCGCTGATTTAGCGGTTGGTACAGCAGCAGGTCAAATCAAAACTGGTTCTATGAGCCGTTCTGACCGTATTGCTAAATACAACCAATTAATTCGTATCGAAGAAGCATTAGAACGTGCTGGCACACCAGCCCCGTTCTTAGGCTTAAAAGCGGTTAAAGGTCAAGCGTAATTCACGCTGAATTTACTGTAAAATCTCACCGCACTTTGTATAAAAGTGCGGTGTTTTTATATCTAATATTTAAAGGAAAGGGAATGTTACATTTAACTTTAGAGGACGAACTCTTTTTAGGAATGCCAAAGCAAGTAGGAACGCATTCTACGGTATTTGAGCATTTTGCCGTAATGTTTGAAGATGACGGGGAAACTGGCTATTTTTATGCACTTGATATTCGTCAAAATGCTCAACCGATAGTTGATATGTTGCACGTGTATAATGTTGATTCAACCTCTAATCATCATGAAGCACGCAAACTTGAAATTTGTTGGGATGAGAGTGGTTATTTAGCCTTGTTGCTTATTAATGGCTATCCTCATGCTGTATTTGATTTTGCCCGTTTAGTCGGCTATAACAGCAATAAATATCCACAACCAGATCTAATGAGCATGTGGACTCGTGAAGAAATTACCAATAAACAGGCCGAGCAATGGCTAGGCGTGAAAACCATTCGATAAAAATTGAGAACAATGAAAAAGAAAAATCAGATTTTAGTGAGTTTATCTATTGTGGCCTTATTAGGAGGCTGTTCAGAAGAACAAGTACAACGTGATGTGTATCAGTCTTTAGACGATTGTTTAGCGGATTGGAAAAAAATTGAGCTTTGTGAGGCAGATAAAAATACTGAGAGTACTCAGAAAACTGAAACCACACCACAGCAGGGGCTTGGTTTAAATATTCGTGATAATGGTAATGCAGAAAGTGCGGTAAAAAATCCAGCTGAAAATAATGCACAAGCTAATCAAAGCGAGAACAATGCTGAATCAACGGCAAAAGCTGAAAGTACCGATCCTTCTTTAGGGGCCGCAATTGCTGGTGGCGTTATAGGGTATATGGCAGCTCGTGCAATTAGTAGTTTCCTTGGCCCGAGCTATCATCCTGGAAATCGAGCTGTCACCACACCAGCAGGGCAAGTTGTGCAACCGCAAACAAATCGTTCTGTTGGAAAACCAATGCTTGTGAAAGGAAATGCAGGAAGCATGAATAGCAAACCTGTATCTCGTGGTGGTTTTAGTAGCCCAAATAATACTAATCGTAGCAGTGGGGGCTAAATGAAACGTGTAACCGGGTTTCCTACTCGACCAGATATGGTGCAACAGCTACTTAATGTTGGATTTGATTACTATAATTTGCCTTCTAGTGATGGCTCTCATTATTGGTCTGATAATGTTGCCTATGAATTTACCTTAGCGGAAATTGATCGCATTGAGGATACTACTAATGAATTGCATTCAATGTGTTTAGATTTTGCGGCGGATGAAATTAAAAAAGGCGATTATGAAAATTATCGTTTTACGGAGTTGCAAAAACAGCTTATTGAAAGCTCTTGGCGTAATCAAGATCCTTATTTATATGGACGCTTTGATTTTGGCTATGATGGCGACAACCTCAAAATGTTTGAATATAACGCCGATACGCCAACATCCTTGTTGGAGGCTGCGGTTGTTCAATGGCAGTGGTTGGAGCAAATTGAGGGCTTAAAACATCGTGATCAATTTAACTGGATTCATGAAGAATTAATAAAACATTTCCAATTTTTGAAACAACAAAGTGGCAAAACAGATTTCCATTTGAGTGCCATGCAGGATGCTGGCCGTGAAGATTGGGGCAATGTGGATTATTTAGCTGATGTGGCTTATAACGCGGGTTGGAATATTCATCAATTATCGGTGGAAGATATTGGTTATAACAGCGAAACAGAAAAATTTGTAGATTTAAATGATCAGCCTATTGAAATGTTATTTAAATTGTATCCGCTAGAATGGCTAAGCCACGCTGAGTTTGCTCGCCATATTACAACCGCTGAAACACGATTTATTGAGCCTGCGTGGAAAATGTTGTTAAGTAATAAAGCACTATTGGCAAAACTTTGGGCGCGTTATCCTAACCATCCAAATTTATTGCCTGCTTATTTTACGCCTTTCGAATTACCAAAAGATTTATCGATGTGGGTTAAAAAACCATTGTTAGGTCGAGAAGGTGCCAATGTCTTCTATTATGAGAAAAACAATGGCGTAGAATTTGCAGCGAAAGGAAGCGAACACTCTACGTTTTATGCTAATTCAGGTTATGTTTATCAACAAAAATTTGAATTACCAAGTTTTGATGGAATGTATCCAATTATCGGCTCTTGGGTTGTGGGGGATGTGGCTTGCGGTATGGGATTACGCGAAGATTTTACTGCAGTGACGGGTAATGATAGTCATTTTATACCTCATTATTTTGTACCTTGATACATATTTATCATTATTACTCAAATGCAATATCTATCATAAGAATGGAAGCTATTATAGGTTATTTTTCACATTCAAATTTTTGAACAATCACAAAATCGTTCACGTATTATGTAATGAATTCGTAATCTTTCATTGAAAAAAATCTGCACCCTAATTAGTTAAACCTTAGCCTAACTTTTGGGTGCAGATTCATTACTACTATTTATTTAAAATAATTAACTCGAAAGATTATAACAATCCACCTTGACCTAATGCAGGATCAGTATCACGAGCTTTTAATGCATCTTCAACGGTTAAACCTAATGCTTTCGCAACGCCTTCACCGTATGCGGCATCACACCAGTGGCAGTTACGAATATGACGATATTTGATGAAATCAGGTGCATCGCCCATTGCTGCTGCCGTGTTGTTGAATAATGCTTGTTTTTGCTCTGCATTCATTAAATTAAATAATGCACGAGGTTGGCTGAAGTAATCGTTATCATCGTTACGATAATCCCAGTGTGCTGCATCTCCGTTGATACGAAGTGGTGGTTCAGCAAAGTCTGGTTGTTGTTGCCATTGGCTAAAGCTGTTTGGCTCGTAGTGTGGCAAGCTACCGTAGTTACCATCTACACGACCTTGACCATCACGTTGGTTGCTATGAACTGGGCAACGTGGACGATTTACTGGAATTTGACGGTAGTTCACACCTAAACGGTAACGTTGTGCATCCGCATAGTTAAATAAACGGGCTTGTAACATTCTGTCAGGGCTTGCACCAATACCCGGAACCAAGTTACTTGGTGCAAATGCAGATTGTTCTACATCAGCGAAGAAGTTTTCTGGGTTACGGTTTAATTCAAACTCCCCTACTTCAATTAATGGATAATCTTTTTTCTGCCATACTTTAGTTAAGTCGAATGGATGATAAGGCACTTTTTCCGCATCTGCTTCTGGCATAACTTGTACAAATAATGTCCATTTAGGGAAATCGCCACGTTCAATCGCTTCATATAAATCACGTTGATGGCTTTCACGGTCATTTGCAATAATTTCTGCTGCTTCAGCATCTGTTAAATTTTTAATGCCTTGTTGAGTACGGAAGTGGAATTTTACCCAAAAACGTTCGCCCGCTTCGTTCCAGAAACTATAAGTGTGAGAACCAAAACCGTGCATATGACGATAACTTGCTGGAATACCACGATCACTCATTACAACGGTTACTTGGTGTAATGCTTCTGGTAATAATGTCCAGAAATCCCAGTTGTTAGTTGCTGAACGCATATTAGTACGCGGATCGCGTTTTACTGCTTTATTTAAATCTGGGAATTTACGTGGATCACGTAAGAAGAATACTGGCGTATTGTTACCTACTAAATCCCAGTTACCTTCTTCAGTATAGAATTTTAATGCAAAACCACGAATATCACGCTCAGCATCTGCTGCACCACGTTCGCCTGCCACGGTGGTAAAACGTGCAAACATTTCAGTTTTTTTACCTACTTCACTGAAAATTTTTGCACGAGTATATTTAGTAATATCGTGTGTCACAGTAAAAGTACCAAATGCACCAGAACCTTTTGCGTGCATACGACGCTCTGGGATTACTTCGCGTACGAAATCAGCTAATTTTTCGTTAAGCCATAAATCTTGTGCAAGTAATGGACCACGCGAACCAGCTGTTAAGCTGTTTTGGTTATCAGCAACGGGTGCACCGTTACCCATTGTTAAGTTTGTCGCAGCTAAGTGCGAGAAAAGACATTGAGAACTCATTGTAGACTCCTTGTAAAGTTAATAAATTTAGTTAGGTTGAAATGAATTTCTTGCGTATCATATAGAAAGGTTTAAACAATTGAAATCTATTAAATCAATCAAAAAAAACTATACTAAAAATAAGGCTTAAAATCTACCTAAGTATTCAAAATTGCTTACTAGATATATTTTATAAACCCTGATTTTCAACTGCATTTTTTCGTCTTTATCCGTTTTACGGATTCAAGTATAATGCCAACATTTTTAATCACATTAGATCAACGATTATGAGCACAAAATTTAACGTAAAAACATTCCAAGGTATGATTTTAGCCCTGCAAGAATATTGGGCAAACCAAGGCTGTACCATTGTACAACCTTTTGATATGGAAGTGGGTGCAGGTACCTCTCACCCAATGACCGCATTACGAGCCTTAGGCCCTGAGCCGATGGCATTTGCTTATGTGCAACCTTCACGCCGCCCGACAGACGGTCGCTATGGCGAAAACCCAAACCGTTTACAACACTACTACCAATTCCAAGTAGTGATCAAACCTTCTCCAGATAACATTCAAGAACTTTATTTAGGTTCACTTGAAATGCTTGGTTTCGATCCGACCAAAAACGATATCCGTTTTGTGGAAGATAACTGGGAAAACCCAACATTAGGTGCTTGGGGCTTAGGCTGGGAAGTATGGTTAAACGGTATGGAAGTAACCCAGTTTACCTATTTCCAACAAGTAGGTGGCTTAGAATGTAAACCTGTAACGGGCGAAGTGACTTACGGTTTAGAGCGTTTAGCCATGTACATTCAAGGCGTAGATTCTGTGTATGACTTAGTTTGGTCTGACGGTCCATTAGGCAAAACCACTTATGGCGATGTTTTCCATCAAAATGAAGTTGAGCAATCAACCTATAATTTTGAACACGCAAACACCGATTTCTTATTCTACTGCTTCGATCAATACGAAAAAGAAGCACAAGAGTTATTAGCCCTAGAAAAACCGTTACCATTGCCAGCTTACGAGCGTATTTTGAAAGCGGCACACAGCTTCAACTTGTTAGATGCACGTAAAGCAATTTCGGTAACCGAACGCCAACGCTATATTTTACGCATTCGTGCCTTAACCAAAGGTGTGGCGGAAGCCTATTATGCAAGCCGTGAAGCCTTAGGTTTCCCTGGTTGTAAAAAATAAGGCTTAAACAAATTCACAAAAGTGCGGTGAAATTTGACCGCACTTTAGGAGAGCAAAATGAGCAAACCCATTCTTTTTTATGCAGAAACATGCCCTGATACCGAGCCATTTGTCGCGGAGTTAGATCGCTTAGGCGTGGATTACGATGAAGTTGAAATTATGACTTCATTACCTAATCTCAAACAATTTATTCGTTTACGCGATAGCAGAGCAGAATTTGATAACTCGAAAGCAAATGGCTATTTGGGTATTCCTGCGTTGTTATTACCAAATGGCGATGTTGTTTTAGATCTATCAAAGTTAAATGCGATTTTTTAAGTTTCGGGAAAGATAGAACTGCAGTTTTCATGCAACCCTATGAAAAATACTTAAAAGAGAATTCGCAGAAATTGCGAGTGGATCAAACGGATGCGGAAAGAAAATTATGGCAACGCATCAATCGAGATCAATTATTAGGATTTCGATTTAATCGACAAAAGCCACTTTTAAGTTATATCGTTGATTTTTATTGTGCGAAAGCAAAGCTGATTATCGAATTAGATGGTAGTCAGCACTATGAACCTGATTATCAGGAAAAGGACGCATTGCGAGATGCAGAATTAAATTCACTTGGTTTTACGGTGATGAGATTTAGCAATGATGAAGTAATGCGTGAAATTGAAGCGGTAGTAGAGCAGATTTATTTGTTTTTAGAAAATGTAAGGGCTGATTGAGTGTGAGCGTTAAGTTGCTCTGCCAAATCTCCCCTACCCCTCTTTGCTAAAGAGGGGGGGAATTCTTTAGTAAATTAATTACAGCTGGCTTGTTTATATTTTAGTTATAAATTCATTAAGGATGTAAAATGTCTAACTTTTTAAATTTAATAATTCTTTTCGTTCTTATATATCTTATATATTTGTTTATCATATCTGAGTCTTATTCAAAGAAAATAAAATTAAGGGATGACATGATATTTGATCAAATTTCTAGATTTTCTATAGAGCATAAACATTATGGTTGTGAAACACTTGTTGCTGTAGACCGAGAGCTAGAAAATATTTGCTTAATTGAATTAAACAATATACCTAAAGGCCTCGAAGATAATTCAGAGAAAACCTTTAAATATCTAGAAGATAATTCAGAGAAAACCTTTAAATATCTAAAAGCTGATGATATTTTACAAGTAGAACTTTTTGAAGGGGGTAATTCAGTTACTAGTTCTTCGCGTTCAATTGGCGGTGCTGTTGTTGGAGGAGCTCTATTTGGTGGGGTTGGTGCTATAGTTGGTGGTTTAGGTAGTAGCACCAAAAGTAGTGAGACTGTAAATAAAATACAAATTAGATTAGTCGTAAATGATAAAACTAATCCTATCTATGATATAGATTTTCTTAGCGTAGAAATAGATAAGAATGAATTACCTTTCACTTATGAAAGTATCTCTAAACAAGCAAGAACTTGGTATGGTTATTTTGAGGTTATGATAAATAATGCAAAAGATAACGTTGAGGAAATTAAGGAAAAAGACATTGATGTAATTACTAAGTTAGAAAGATTAAATTTACTTAAAGCCTCTAAAGCTATTAGTGAAGAGGAGTTTAGTATTCTTAAAAAAGATCTACTTGGAAAGTAAAAACTATATCAACTATAAGCTAATATGCGTTCTATGTTTGATCTTAGTATTAAAAATTAGAAAATTGGAATGTAAATTATCTTTTCTTTAAACGTAGCACAAAAATCAATTTGCTTATTTAGCAAAGAAGGAGAGAGGAAGTTTTGTAAAATAGAGTTGAGAGAGTAAGTGAAAATAGAAGACTGATGAATTCAGAAGATGCAGAATAATGATTTAGACGAAAATAATACAGATAAATAAATCTTAATTACAAATCTATTTTAGGAATATTCCCTTATGGTTATATTGTGAATGAATTTATGACTAATGTAGTATTTGTATGGTGCAACTTGTTGTGCTAAGGATAAAATCAAACGGTGCAACAAGTTGCACCTTACCAGAGAAAACAAAATGACAACCCAAAACTTCCTAGTAGAAATCGGCACGGAAGAGCTGCCACCAAAAGCTCTCAAAACATTAGCAACCTCTTTTGCGGATAACGTTGAGGCGGAATTGAACCAAGCAGGTTTAACCTTCGACAAAATCGAATGGTTTGCGGCGCCGCGTCGTTTGGCGGTGAAAGTGTTGAACTTAGCCATACAACAACCAAGCAAAGAAATCGAAAAACGCGGGCCGGCAGTGTCTGCCGCTTTTGATGGAGAAGGTAAACCAACCAAAGCGGCTGAAGGCTGGGCGCGTGGTTGCGGTATTACTGTAGAGCAAGCAGAACGCATTGCGACTGATAAAGGCGAATGGCTCGTTCATCGTGCAAAAATTGAAGGTCAGCCGACTAAAAACTTGCTTAACGGCATTGTGGCAAATGCGTTGGCGAAATTGCCAATTCCAAAGCCAATGCGTTGGGCAGACAAAACCGTGCAATTTATTCGTCCCGTTCATACGGTGACCATGCTGTTAGGCGATGAGTTAATTGAAGGCGAAATTTTAGGTGTGGCAAGTGCGCACACTCTTCGCGGTCACCGTTTCTTAGGCGAGAAAGAATTTGAAATTCAACATGCAGACCAATATCCGCAATTATTGCGTGAAAAAGGTTCTGTAGTGGCTGATTTCAACGAGCGTAAAGCGGAAATTTTGGCAAAATCTCAAGCAAAAGCGACTGCACTTGGCGGCGTGGCTGACATTGAAGAAAGCTTGCTTGAAGAAGTGACTTCGTTGGTGGAATACCCAAATGTGTTAGCGGCAAAATTTGAAGAACGTTTCTTAGCAGTGCCTGCGGAAGCCTTGGTTTACACCATGAAAGGCGACCAAAAATACTTCCCAATTTATGACAAAGACGGCAAATTATTACCGCACTTTATTTTTGTTTCGAACATCAACCCAGAAGATCCAACGGCGATTATCGAAGGGAACGAAAAAGTGGTTCGCCCACGTTTAACCGATGCGGAGTTCTTCTTCAAAACGGACTTAAAACAAAAACTGGTTGATCGTTTACCGCGTTTAGAAACCGTATTGTTCCAACAACAACTGGGTACATTGAAAGACAAAACGGATCGTATTGAGCAGCTGGCAGGCGAAATTGCAAAACAAATCGGGGCAGACGAAGCGAAAGCAAAACGTGCAGGTTTACTGTCAAAATGTGACTTAATGACCAACATGGTATTCGAATTCACCGATACGCAAGGCGTAATGGGTATGCACTATGCTCGCCATGACGGTGAAGATGAAGAAGTCGCAGTGGCATTAAACGAACAATATATGCCACGCTTTGCAGGCGATGAATTACCTAAATCACTCGTTGCAAGTGCGGTCGCTTTAGCGGATAAATTTGACACTTTAACGGGTATCTTCGGTATCGGCCAAGCACCAAAAGGTAGCGCAGACCCATTTGCATTACGTCGTGCGGCATTAGGTGCATTGCGTATTATCGTTGAGAAAAATTTACCACTGGATTTAGAAGATTTAGTGAAAAAATCAGCCGCACTTTTCGGCGATAAACTCACGAATAAAAACGTGGTTGCTGATGTGGTGGACTTCATGCTTGGTCGTTTCCGTGCATGGTATCAAGATGAAGGCATTGCGGTGGATGTGATTCAAGCGGTATTAGCACGTCATCCAACCCGTCCAGCAGACTTTGATGCACGAGTGCGTGCGGTTTCACACTTCCGTACTTTAGATTCAGCGGAAGCATTAGCGGCAGCAAACAAACGTGTCAGCAACATCTTAGCCAAAGCGGATGCTGCAATTGGTGAGATCAATTTGACCGCTTGCGTAGAGCCAGCAGAAAAAGCCCTAGCTGAAGCGGTACTTGCATTACGCACTGAAGTCCAACCGCTTATCGCACAAGGCGATTACACGGCAGTATTAGATAAATTAGCAAACTTACGCACGCCAGTAGACAGTTTCTTCGACAACGTAATGGTAAATGCTGAAGATCCAGCGTTACGCCAAAACCGCTTAGCGATTTTAAACACGTTGCAAGGCTTGTTCTTACAAGTAGCTGATATTTCAGTGCTTCAATAATGTAAAAAGGGATGGTTGATTTTTCGTCAATCATCCCTTCTTTTATAGACTTCAAGTGATTATTTCTCTATAATTACCGCACTTTCCCCCCTTAGCTCAGTCGGTTAGAGCAGGCGACTCATAATCGCTTGGTCACTGGTTCAAGTCCGGTAGGGGGGACCATTCGACTTGTCAAATAACGTCTTTTCTGTCAAAAAACATCATAAAAACAGCATTTTATAATCAACCTTATTGTTGTTTTCGTCTTTTATTGTTTGTCATTGTTCGTTTTTATTGTTCCCTTAAATGTTCCCTCTTTATGAAGGAACAAAAACGAGGGAACAGAAGAACGGTAAATTTTTATTTATTAGGGCTTGAACAATGGCTAGAGACTTTTCAAAAAAATTCACTGATTCTTATATTCATGGAATTAAACCAACTAATAAAGAGCAACTATTTTCTGATAGAGATAATCTGTATTTATTGGTTAAACCAACTGGAGCCAAAATATGGCGATTCATTTACACTCACCCAATAACCAAAAAACGCATAAAAAAATCTTTTGGAAACTATCCATCAATTCCACTTGCTTTCGCTAGGGATAAGGCTCGTATATGGTGCGGGCTATTGGCACAAGGTATAGATCCTGCTGAAGAGGAACGTATGCAGCAAGAGGAGAAAGAGAAGAAATCTGTGACCTTCAAAGAGCTTGCTATGCTATGGCGTGATAAACGATTAAAGAAAGGAGAGTTAAAAGAAAAAAGTATTGAGAAAGCTTATAGAAGAGTGGAGCTTTATTTGTTTGATAGGTTTAATTTTTCTAGATTGTTAGCTGAAAATATTAATTTGAGATCTTTTGATGATGCTCTACTTCCCATTGAGGGAACAGATACGTGCGATAAGTTATGCATTGCAATAAAACAAATATTTGATAATGCGATTGATGAAGGCGTGTTAGAAAATAATCCTTTTACAAGATTATCCAAAAGATTTAAAAAGCCAATTACTAAGAATTTTCCATCAATACCGCCTAAGGAATTACCACGGGTATTTGCTAAACTTAATTTATCTAATGCAAAGATAGCGACAAAATGCCTTATTGAATTTCAGTTGCTCACTATCTTACGAGCCAATGAAGCAGTGAAGATAGAGTGGAGCGATATAAATTGGGAAGAAAAGGCCCTACATATTCCAGCTGAGCGGATGAAAGGCGGTAAGCGTCCGCATAGTGTACCTTTATCTAGTCAGGCACTGAGAATTCTAGAGTGTATGCGTGAAATAAATGGCCATCGCAGATTTGTTTTTACTAGTTATATTGCACCATGGAATAAACCAATGAATAGCCAAACCGTTAACAAGACTTTAAGAGATCTTGGATTTACTGGGGAATTAGTTGGGCATGGTTTTCGCGGTATTGCGAGTACTTATTTGCACGAATTAGATTGTTTTTCGTATGAAGCGGTTGAGTGGTGTTTATCTCATGAAACGCGTAATGAAGTGCGTAAAGCCTACGATAAATCAAAAAAATGGCGTTCTAGACAAGAGATTATGCAGACTTGGGGCGATTATGTTGAGCAATGCAAGGTTCAAGCTTTGCGGATGAGTTAGCATTATGGGGCGGGTATTCCGCCCTTTATTCTTCCTCGCATTCATCTTCATCTAAACAATCTTCATCATAATAAGGCTCAATGTATTCATCTTTTACCGCTTTCGCCTTTTGTTCTTCTTCCTTGTCTTTGTAATGTTTAACTACTCGATAGACAACATAAGCAGCCACGGCTTTTTTAATTATTCCGCTGGATTTCTTTTTTTGTTGTGCGGCAATAGCGGTATTCATTGAACACGAGAAGATAGCTATTGCAAGAGAGAAAATAAACGCTCGCTTAATCATTATCAAGCCTTGCTATTACTGGTTTTCTATGGGGTTATTATATCAAAATCGCAAGCCCTACAATACCTAAAAGCCTATTTTCCCCTTGATTTTTCCCGATTATTTTCGCTTATGAAAAATCGCACCCCTCGCACGCCCGCGCGCTTTTACTTGATACCTCATTTTTAACGCAAGCCTCGGCAAGCCCTCCCCCATATTCAATACCGACTTTTCTTGATATTTTTAAAGCACAATCATCAACGCAAACCAACGCAGAAAAACGCTAGATTTAGGCATAAAAACCCTTATTTTGCTCATTTTTCGCCTTAAAAGATTGGACAGTTTCTCTAATTTCCCCCGCCTTATTAAAAAATAACGGCTAAATCACCCGCCATTTTGTCGTAACTAACTTCACACCGTGAAGCGAATGCATCAAAAACAGCATTTATCTAATATAAAAGCCGTTCCAAATGTAACGCTTGGACACAGTCGATAACGAAATTTTAAGGGCGACAATATGCAAAATGAACCGCAACCCAATGACCGTTTTTTGCGTATTGATGAGGTTGTTCATTTAACGGGGCTTTCACGCTCGACTATCTATGAATACGCAAGATTGAAACGCTTTCCAGAAGCGGTAAATCTTGGCAGCAATAAGCGCGCATGGATTGAAAGCGAAGTAAGACAATGGATGAATGAGCGAATTAATCAACGCAATGACAAACGAAAACAGGAAGATAACCTATGACACCAATCAAACTACAAAACCCAGAAAACCAAACCAAATTCACCGCACTTTTAGATGCATTGAATGCAAAGAAAGCGAACCTAATTGCCCTCGATGAAGAATTGAAGGCACTTGAGGGCAAACAAGCCAAAAATGCTGCAACACTTGCTGCCGTGCGTAACGAATTTGAGACCGAAATAAATAAAATCAAAGCGAAATTCGACCAAGAAAGCGAATTAAGCCTAGATGATTACGCAGAAACGCAAAAACTAAAAGCCGAATACACTGCGCGCATTGATTTCTTTAATGCCGTAGGCGAAGAATTACAGCCAAAACTCTATAAGAAACGTGAAGCCGTTTACGATGAGAAAAACGCATTTTTAGCGGCAAGAAAAGCACTTTATCGCTTTGCTGCCACCGCCTTAATGGATGAATTTATTGAGGCCAATAAAGCCCAAATTGCGTTATTTAAAGGGATGTTTGTTTATTCCTGTGACTACAACGAATATACAGGCAGAGACGGGCACGATGAATTTAATGATGTGCTTCAGAACAAATTCAAGGTTGAACTGAATCTACCTCAAGGTACTGACTTACCCCCGCTTGCGCTTGCCTCAGATTGGAAACCTAAAACCCCAACCCAATTACATGTAGAAAAATTTGCACCGCAAGAGAAAACTGGCTTTAAACGTTTATTAGACAATATGTAAGGAACACTAAAATGGAAAAATTAACCCAACAAAAATTCACTGAATATAAAAACAACTTAGACAGCGATCGCCTAGGTTCAAGCGATTATACGAATGATTATGAGAAAGTAGAAAAAATCATTACTCAAGGCGTAGAAAATCACCCATTTTTAGGTTTAATCACGACAAAATTTGCGCAAGAAATCAATAATACCGCCCATGAATTTTCATTACCTATCGCAAGCAACACCGATACAGACAAACACGACCGCACACCGCGTAATTTTATTCAATCCACTACGCCTTTTGAGTGTGCGCAAGTCAATTTAGATGTATGTATTCCTCATAGTGAATTGGATAAGTTTACTGCCGTCAATTTTGAAAAAGAATTCAATGCACGCTTAGGCGGAGAACTGGCCAAAAACCTCACGATGATTGGTTTTCACGGCCAGCGCCGCGCACTTGATTCTAACCCCGAAACGAATCCATTAGGCGAAGATGTTGCTAAAGGTTGGCACGCTCAACTGAAGGAAAAAGACCAATTTATCAACGCAACTACATTAGCGGGACAAACTCACACACAACTTATCAAAAAAGCCCTTGAGAAATTACCGGTAAGATTACATGAAAGCGGCGAACTTATCGCAATTTGTGGGCGTCATGTTTTAAGCAATGCTCAGATAAACCTTGATGCGAAGCAATTCAATTCGCCAAATGGCGTATTACTTACTGCGCAGAATCTAATTGGCGGGTTGCGTGCGATTAATGTGTCTTTCTTTCCTGCTAACTGCATTTTAATTACAACGCTTTCTAACCTTGCGATTTACTTCAAGCAGAACAGTGCACGCTTGTTCTTCAAACAAGAACCGCGACAAAATAACGTGCAAATTTATTTCTCTGTGATGCTTGATTACTTGCTAGAAAATCACCGCCATGCGGTGCTAATTGAAGGCATTGATGAGGTGCAATAATGGAACAGATACCCCCCGAAGAATGCGCAGGTAAATTGCTTAAAGCTGTGCATTTATTTATCAATTACAGCGTGCAGGATTATATTTCACGTGGAATTATACAGGCGAATGAAAAGCCTCGATTTATGCGTGAATTATGGGGGCAACTTGAACAAAGTGCGTTAGAAAACAACCGCACTTTCAACAATAAAGCCACCGCGTCCACTTGTTTTACGTTTGAATAGGGGAGCTATGCGACAAACTCACGTAAATAACAAAATGAGAAAAGAAGATATATTCAGGCAGCTGGATTCATTTTCAGACCGTGGGGGCGATATTATAAAGGCGGAATTTATGGCGTACCTTTGCAACATTGGCGCGCTTACTGAACGCGAAGCCATAGACCTCACAACCGAATATATCAAACGATGCAAAAAACTCGAACGCAATCGCTACTAATCAAGCCCCGAAAGGGGCTTTTTTGTATCTTTTAAAAGATTTTTAGTAGTGTTATCATGTCGTTAAATTAAACACTGAAAGGGGCATTATATGGCATTGCATCAAATACTGGCAGAGCAAGTGGCAAGCATTACAGACTTAAAACGAAACCCAATGGGCGTAATTCAAGAAAGCGAAAGCGGAATAGTCGCCATATTAAACCGAAACCAACCAGCATTTTATTGCATCACGCCTGAATTATTTTCTCATATGAAAGAATTAATCAAAGATTTAGAGCTCGGCAGAATGGCCGATGACGAATGAAGAACGATTAGAAATCTATAAAACCGCAGAACAAAGAACAGCCCACTAAACTGGGCTTTATTTTTACTTAGGATAAGAAAAATTATGGCAAAAAATAAACCAACATTACCCCCTAGAAAATGGTATAGCCTGCAACAGGCAGCGGATAAATTGACAAGAGAATTTGGCGAGCCAGTAACAGTAGATGATTTATTGCATTATTATCAAATTGATTTATTGCCTTTTTCAATTTATATAAATCACAATGTAGAAAGAACATGTATTAATGATCTTGTATTTAGTGACTCCCAAAAGTCGGAAAATTCCATGCCGATTAGCATACTTAAATTCGACATATTAAACAAATTAGAGGAATTAATTATAGGGAAAATTCTATATATAGAATTCGCGAAAAAAGAAACGGAAAGTTTAATTTTAGATAGCTATAAATTTAAAAAAAGCCTTCATCCAGATGCAAAAAAAGAACTTATAACTATAAATGGATTTATGAATATATATTCAAATGTTGGTTTTTCTCCCTTTAACATGGAAAGCTTTAAAGAAAAAGGAATCTTATTAAATGATTTAAATTATTTAATATCTCCATCTAGTGATAAAAAATACAGATACGTTATTTATTTAAGTATATTAAGTGATGAGCCTATTTATTTATCAATAAATAACATTTATATATTGGATAATGATTTAAATGAATTTATAGAAGGGAAAATCATAGGTTCAGTCAGTAAACTAATAGAAGAACAAATAAATATCTCCCCCCGTAAAGAAGCCAATAAAACCGAGTTTATCCGCGCTTTACTCAAAACCCACTACGGCACAGATGACCCGAACGAATGCCGAAAACTGCTTTATAACGGCAAATTAGCGAAAGACTTTGCTCGTGCAAAAATAGAGCCTGACATTATCACGCCAGAAACCCTTAGAAACTGGCTTAACACAGAAAAATAACCGTCTCAATATTTGGAAATTTCCAAACTATTTTTGGAAATTTCCACCTTCCAAAATTCCCACCCCATACCATACGCCCCGACAAGCAAGACATTTCAAGACACGTTATTTGACAATTTCTACAACCAAACAGGGGCAACTATGGAAAAACTCGAACACGCCAAAGTGCGTTACTACTCAACTGCTACGATTTGCAAAATGTTAGATGTATCTCGTGCGTGGTTATGGGATCAAGTTAATGCAGGCCACTTTCCGAAACCAATTAAATTAGGGCGATTAGCGCGTTACAAGGCAGAAGATGTAGAGCGTTTTCTCGCAAACCAAGAGCAAATAGCCGAAATCAATTTAATGGGGGAATAAATGGCAGGTTTAACGATTTATTGCCCTTTTTGCGGACAACGTGCGGGCATTCGCACCACTGAAAAACTTTCATTGCTCGTTACAAAAGCACGCATTTATTGCCCTTCATGTGGGCAATTAAACGCCGATTTTGTCGGGCAGATTAGCAACATTAAAAGGGCGGTTTATGTGGATTGCCCCGAAGCGAACAACTGGGAGAAAACCGAAAAAGAAACCTTGCAGGAAAAGGGCATTAAGCCGATGACGAATGAAGAACGATTAGCACAGTTAAAAGGGCAAGATAAAGCGCAAGGCAAGTTGTTTTAAGCCGTGCGCTGACTTGAGGGCAAAAAAAAGCCCCGCGAGGCTTGACTTGGTTGGCGCGGGGACTTAGGAAAAACCATACAACGAAAGATTTATTATGAAATTTAGCCAAAAAACTAAACGGGCATATTATACCCGAAAAACAAACACTTATCACAAAACGAACAAAAATATCCGCTTTTTGTTTATTTCACGCTTGACAGATAAAACGAGATTAAACTATATTAATTCCGTTCTCACAAAATCGAGAGCCAGCCGTAGGAAGCTGAAAATTGAAAAGGCGAACAGTAGCACGCCAGTTTTAACTCGTGCTTTTTTTGTTCGTAGCGTTTACGCACCTATCCCAAATAATCTATCTTTTGATAGACTATTCTCAATGGTAGCGCGTAATGGGCAACCCTTAGTGGTTGGCTGCTATCCTTTTCAAGCAGTTTTCCTACCCCGTTATGCGTTACCGCCAGTCGTAGGAAAACTCGCGGTAACCTTTAAAAATTATGAAAAGGACACCGCAGAAATGATCTATAAATTTCTATGCGTTAATCGCACACACCCGCACTTTAATTTGTGCATTCAAACTATTCACGCCAACACCGAAGAAAGCGCAAGATTAAGCCTTAACGCTGATTTTCGCCACCTCGTCACCGTTGCAAAAATCAACCCGAAATTTAACCGCACTTTAGCGATGAAAGGGGGGATTTATGCTTGATATCTATGTTTTAACCGCATTCGATTTTTATCGTCAAGAACACTATACCAGCCGCTTTTATGAATACGACGATGCAGAACGCACCGCAAGATTTTTAATGCAAAAAGATCCGAATGTCTGGGCGGTAAAAATTCATAAACAAGAATGGGGCCCCGTTGAGAAAACCGCACTAAAACGTGTGCATTCTCGCACCTTTGAACAACTATTCGAAAGCAACGAAGGGGGCGAATGATGAACACAGTAAAATTTGACTGGTTGGAATTTGACCGCCTTGTAATCGAGATGCACAACTTACACGACCTGATAGGCGTTGTCACCCTTGATATAGCCGAAGAATACGAACGGGGCGCAAATGCTGTTAGCGCAATTCAAAGCCTAACGCGCCGTATTCACCAAGATTTAGTCGCCAAGCAAGAAGAAATCTCACAGGGCGCAGAGAGAAAGGGGGCAAATGATGAACACTGAAACCGTAACAACCCAACAAATTTTAGATGAACTAAAAGAAATCAAAGCTCTATTAAGCAAACCCGAAATAAACGAACACAGTCGAGAAATTTGGGATATTCAAAAGATTGCCGATTATTTTGGTTTTTCTTACGAACACACCGCCAAAAATATCGTAGCAAGCCCACATTTTCCCGCCCCCATTGATATAAAAGGGCGCACAGGTTGGAAAAGCAAAAATCTTTATGTATCTGGGGAAGTTGTGGCTTTTTGCTTACGTTGGAAGAAAAAGAAAGTTCGATTGTAACCCGCTAAAAATACACCGCACTTTTAAACACAGGGGCGCGCAAACGCCCCGATTTAACCCACGGAATAAAACAGTATGCAACAAGAACAACCGCTAACAGTAGAAAGCCTTAAACGCATTTTAACTAATTATGATGAACGTTTAAGCCGATTAGAACGCATTGAACAGGCGAATAATCCAGATGAAATTTGGACACCTCGACAAGTCGCAGAATACGCCAAAATTTCTTACGGCTATTTTATGCAAACACTTTCACTTGATCCCAATTTTCCCGCAAGCGTCGGCACGCTGAAGAAACGCGCCCCGAAAAAATACCGTGCGGCAGAGGTTATCGCATTTTTTAAGAATCGGAATAAGGCATAGGGGGATATATGGCAAAAGTACAAAATTTTGATGAAGTAAACCGTAAAAATAATCTTGAAGACGTTTTGATAGTAGGCAATAAAGTGCATTTTTACTGGAAAAATTACCCAAATCGCAGCAATAAAAAAGAATGGGTATATAGTGAAGAATGGGGATTATTTTGCCAACTTATTCAACAATCTATTGATGAAACGCCTTTAATTTTAGACCTATCAATGCATCAAAATATTCAAGAGACAGAGATAGCGACACAGCAAGAATATCTATCAATTATTTTCCTTGATGATGTTACTGAAGCGCAAAAAAGTGCTCTTTTTCTCAATCTTGCAAAAACAACGCAAATCAGAATGATAAAAATATTTGATCAGAATCTTGTTGCTCAAAATATCGCGCCTGATTTTTTACAGAAAATACGCAATGATGAAGAGCTTTCTAATAGACAAGCTATGCATGCCAAAGAAGCAGAAGAAAAGGCAGATGACAATACCCCAATCATGATAAAAACCGCCAAGCCTGCAGAAATTAAATTTGCGGATAATGGCATTAAAAAAGGGCTTTTCTTGATTGATGAGAATGACAAAGGAATAAATTATCATTGGCTATCTGATAAATTTGATGTTATCGGGCAAGGCGTAGAAATTGAAGAAGGAAACTTACACTACTCAATGCTCTGCTTTAAATCTAACGGCAACCAAGAAGAAATCACAGAAGCTATTTTACAAGGGGAAATCGCAAGTGCGGAAACATTCAAAAACTTAAGAAATAAAGGATTAGAGATAAATTATGTCACTAAATACCATCCATTTTTAGCGAACTATATTTCATCCAAAACCATTACCGCGACTAAATGGCGCATTGTGTCAAGTTCAGGTTGGAAAAATGGCGCGTATATTTACCCAAACGGCGAAATAATCGGAGAAATGGACAACAAACAACCGTTATTTTTACGAAATCAACCGATTAATGCTGATTTATTTAACCAATCTTGCACGCTGGCAGAATGGCGCGAAAATGTTGCGAAATATGCAAAGGGAAATGATTTAATCATTCTTTCGTTGCTTTTTGCCTTAACTGCACCTGTTCTGAAAATTGTTAATGCGCCCCACTTTGGCATTCATATTTATGGCGATAGTTCAAAAGGTAAATCTATCTGTAGCCATATCGCCAACAGCGTTTACGGCCACGGAAAAGATTTAGAACGCTCTTGGAGTGCAACCCGAACTGCCTTAATTAATGAAGCCATAGCACGGAATGATTGCCTATTAGTGATGGATGAATTAACGAATCTTTCGCCCGATCTAGGTGTGGGCATTACTTATGAGCTATTTCAAGGCGTAGAGAAAATGCGCGGCAATGCCGATAATGGACAAAATCGAAGAATCCGAAACTGGCAAACAATGATCTTAAGTAACGGTGAAAAAAATCTAGTAGACCAGTTAAAGGATATTTTCAAAGAGAAAAAAGGAAACGTAGTAAAAGCAGGGGAACTTGTCAGAATGCTGAATATCCCCTTTGAAGGGCTAACTAATTTTCATCAATTTGCCTTAGATCCTAATTTACCTACACCTTATCACAAATCATTAGCATTTGTTGATTTTATCAAAGGCAATACTGGCAAATTTTACGGCGTAGCGGGCAGGGAATGGATCGATTTTATTATTCAGAATAAAACCCTACTTAATACAGAAAAGGAAAAGCACGAGCGCGCATTTATTGACAAAATGATTGCATCAAAACCGAAAGACATTGCCTATGAAGAACTCAACCAAATAGGGCGCGTAGCGAAGAATTTTGCATTATTGGAAACCGTGGGGAAATGCTCAAAACATATTACAGGCTTAAATGATGACGAAATAGAAACGGCAATTTTCAACTGCTTTACATTATGGGTAAATGAATTTGGCTGGGGAAATAAGGAAAAAATGCAGATTATCGAGAATCTGGACCTATTCATCCAACAGAATATAGGCGATCTTTATCACATTAGAAATAAGCAGATTGTAAACACGCCAGTAAGCAAAAAATTTGTAGGATTTTATTTTGAAGAAGACACTCGGGAAAATTCCTATCTAATATTAGACAAGCGGAATCTACTTTTAGAAATGGGGGCTTTTCCAGAGAAAAAAATTATTGAATCTTTGCTCAAAAAAAAGCGATTAATCAGAACGGAACGAAAAGATAAGGATACATGGCGCAATGAATCAACCTATCCAACCTTGCAGGATAAAAACATTACAACACCAACAAAAAGAGGGTTAAAAATCACCCTACCATTGGAGGAATAAATAAAGGCGGTTCGATTGAATCGCCTTTTTATATAGTGGTTAATTTAACATAATATTGAATGATTATTAAGCTTTTAGATTTTTTCTAGAACAAACCAAAAATAACGGGGGAAAAGTGGGAAAGTGGGAAAATACAATAATTAATTTATAATTTTTATAATTAAATCAATATATTATATTAATATTTATAGTATTTAATTTTTCCCCCCGTTTCCCACTTTTCCCCCTTTCTTGAAATTGGATGGGATGAAAAAAGGGGAATTTTTCCAAAAAGGGGGAAAATGGGGGAAAATTTTCCTATTTTTTTATTTTTGTTATCAATGAGTTATAAATTTTTTCCCACTTTTCCCACTTTCCCCCCGAAAAATAGAGCCCCCCAAAAAAACACTACGAAGAAAAACAAAGAAGGGGTTCTATACAGTATTTATCGTAGTAAAGAATTTCTCGGTTTTTAAGAATTTCATCAATAAGAATATACGTTTTACTTTTATTTTTTTCTGCTTACCTTAGAATCAAATTAAACAATAACCATGGATGAAAGAAATGATTGCCTTGATCCTATTTCTAATTGCTGCACCAATTTATTTACTGATAGCGGGGCTTTTTATTGGTGGCACATATTTAATCAACATTCTGCCAGCATTTATCGTAATCTATTTATTGTTGGTATTTTTAGCTGTAATACTGACTCCATTCAAACCGTGGTTTAATCGGAACCGTGCCAAAATAAATTCTTTAGGAAAATTGATTCTTTTAGTTTTATTTGGGCCACTAATAGCTGTTCTAACGATATCTATCATTGCATTACCTTTCGTTATGATTTACGCAATAGCTGATAACCCATTTTTATGGTATGCAGTGATTTTATTATTTGTTTTCGTCTATGGTTTCATCAAAAGAAATTCAATAAAACGAAAGGAAGAAGAAAGGATTTGGGAAAAAACTCGTGAACGTGCAGCATTACATAAGGAAAGATATTTTTACGGTGAACAAAAATACACTAAAGAAGATTAAGCTATAAAAATGAACTCATAAAACGAAATTAAACGAGAATTAAAGATTGATAAATTTTCTAACTTGCCAAATAATTCCCAAATAATGACATCAAAAAAGACCATTTTTTGTAATGATGTTCCCTGTTTTGTTCCCTTTTTAGATACTAACACTCTTATTAATTTTAGGTATGACAAGGGATAAGTTCAAAAAATGGAAGTAGGTAGGGGGACCATTTTTTCCAGCCAAAAATCTCTTTTTTTATCAAAAATCTTATTTCAATATTGTCTATTTTATTTGCCTTGTGACTACAAACAAATTTTCACAGATAAATCAGCAAGTTTAATCCACACTTCATCACTAAATTCTTGTTTAGCAAGACGTTCAATATTGGCGAGCTCTTGGATAATTTCGTAGAGCTTTTGATAGGTTAAGCGTTGAATCGCACTTAAAAAGAGCGGTCGGCGATTTTGCCAGATTTTTAGACGGTCAAATTCAGTCTTAATTTGTTGAGTTGGGAGTTTTTCCGTTGTCATAATACGTTGCTGTGGTTTTGTGAGTTCAAGCAACGTAAATAATTCTCGCTGTAGCGTGCGTAATAAAATAATAGGTTGCACATCTTCAGCTTGTAAACCTTTTAAAATACGTTTAGCACGATTTGCTTTTCCCATTAGCAAAGCATCAATCCATTGAAATGGTGTGAAAATTGAGGATTGTTCTACGACGCTAATGACACGATTGTAGTTAAGTTTATGGTCAGGATAGAGCAAATCTAAAAGCTGCAGAGCTTGTTTGAGCGCAAGCAAGTTATTCTCATAACTGTAACAAAGTTGTTGAATTGCTTCATTGTCAGCGTCTAATCCCATTGCTTTGGTACGATTTTTTACCCAACGTGGCAAGTTTTCTACCGTCGGTGTTTGACAATTTATCAGTATTACATTTGGTTCATATTGATTAAGTGCAATAAACCACGCTTGCTTTTCAATCGCTTTAGTCAATTTTGCTACCTGTAAAATAAGCAAGACATCTTTATTCAATACGGATATAAGTTCTTGCAGATTTTTCTGCAAAAGTGCGGTGAAATTTTCAGGTAAATTCAAGCTTAGTATTTGTTTACTAAAAAATAACCCCATAGATTGACAAGATTCTATAAGTTGCACCCAATCAGTTTGGCTATCAACCTGAATGCTATTTTTTTCATCAAAACCTTGCTGGTTTGCCACTTGACAAATAGTATCCTCAGTTTCACTAAGTAATAAAGGATCTTGCCCATGCGAGAGATAAACTCTAGCTAAACCTTGAGCAAGATTATAATTTAGTTGCTCTGGAAAAATACGGTTCATTATTTGCTTTTTATTTGATTTTGTAACGCAATTATTTTTACGATTAATTGACGCGCTACTTGCTCGCGCATATCATTCCAAATTACCTCACGTTCTTCCGATTTGGCTAATGCTGCACGTGCATTATCAAAGAAAGTACGGTTTACTTTCGCATTGATTGGATAGCTTTCGCCATTAGTAAGGCGGAAAGTGGCTTCAACTTCCAACATTAAAAGTTTTTCTGCTTCACGTCCGTGCTTAAAAATAGATGCGACTTGATCTGAAGTAATCTGTTTATTAATACGTAAAATGGGAATATTTTGTTTTACATTAACAATATTAACCTGATTTTCCTGTAACTTGCGACGCATAATAACAGTGAAATCATTATAAGGGTCATCACTTTCAAGGGCTAATGTTCGCCATTCATTTGGCATAGTAACCGACTGTTGAAAATGCCAACCGCAAGCAGAAAGAATTGCTAATGTTGCGATAAGCAGTAAAGTCTTGATTGATTTGATCATAAAAACTACCTTTAATTGTAGGACGTGTAAAATGTAAATATTTCACATACCTATAAAAAATGGTGCGTGAATTTTAAATCCACACACCCTATGTATTATGGTTTCACTACCACGTTTAATAATTTACCTACGACATAAATCACTTTGACAATGTGTTGATTATCAATAAATTTCTTCACATTTTCATCCGCAAAAGCAATCGTTTTGACTGTGTCTTCATCTGCATCTGCCGCAACAGTAACTTTGCCACGAACCTTACCGTTTACTTGTACCACAATAAGTTTTTCATCTTCTACCATTGCATCTTCGTCGGCTTTTACCCATTCTGCAGTATCAATAGCACTTTCATTGCCAAGAGCTTGCCATAATTCAAAACAGATATGTGGCGTAATTGGATAAAGCATACGAACAACTGCACTTAATGCTTCCGCCATGACTGCTCGATCTTGATCGCTTTCTAAGGAAGCCTTAGTCAGTTTATTCATCAACTCCATTACTGCTGCAATCGCAGTATTAAATGTTTGACGACGACCAATATCATCACTCACTTTCGCAATTGTTTTATGTACTTCACGACGAAGCGATTTTTGCGCGGCTGAAAGTACGGTGATATCTAGGCTAGTTTTTGCTGGATTTTGTTGATATTGATATACCAAATTCCAAACACGTCCTAAGAAACGTTTCGCACCTTCTACGCCAGATTCTTGCCATTCCAAGGTCATTTCTGCTGGAGAGGCAAACATCATAAAGAGACGAACAGTATCGGCACCATATTTTTCCACCATTTCTTGTGGGTCAATACCGTTATTTTTGGATTTCGACATTTTGGTCATGCCACTGTGGACTAGTTCACGCCCTTCAGGATCTGTGGCTTTAATAATTCTGCCTTTTTCATCACGTTCAAGAGTCACTTGGGTTGGGCTTACCCAAATACGCTCGTTGGTTGGGCTGGTGTAGTAGAAAGCATCTGCAAGCACCATACCTTGACATAATAATTTATCGGCTGGTTCGTCACTGGTTACAAATCCAGCATCGCGTAACAATTTGTGGAAGAAACGGAAGTAGAGTAAATGCATCGTAGCATGTTCAATACCTCCGATATATTGATCCACTGGTAACCAATAGTTTGCTTCTTCCGCATCAAGCATGCCATTTTGATATTGTGGACAAGTGTAGCGCGCGTAATACCAAGAGGATTCCATAAAGGTATCAAAGGTATCCGTTTCTTTTAATGCAGGTACACCGTTGAAAGTTGTTTTCGCCCAGTTTGGATCCGCTTTAATTGGACTTTTTACGCCATCCATTACCACATCTTCAGGAAGAATAATGGGTAAATCTTCTATTGGTGCAGGTACTACATCGCCATTTTCAAGGGTTAGCATCGGAATTGGTGCACCCCAATAACGTTGGCGAGAAACACCCCAGTCACGTAAACGGTAATTCACTTGACGTTTTCCTACAGCTAATTTTTCTAATTTATCTGCAATACCGTTGAAAGCACCTTCAAAATCTAAATCATCAAACTCAGCCGAGTTCACTAATTTACCGTGCTCAACGAAAGCTTGTTTAGTTAAATCAATTTCTTCATCTGCAAGCGGTGCGATCACTTGCTTAATTGGCAAACTGTATTTTTGAGCAAATTCAAAGTCACGTTGGTCGTGAGCAGGCACTGCCATAACAGCACCTGTGCCGTAGTGCATTAACACGAAATTCGCAACCCAAATTGGCAATTTTTCACCCGTCAATGGATGAACCGCAAATAAGCCCGTTGCCATTCCTTTTTTCTCCATTGTAGCAAGATCAGCTTCTGCCACTTTGGCATTTTTTGCTTCTTGGATAAAGGCGGCTAATTCGGGATTGTTTTGAGCGGCTAAACTTGCTAATGGATGTGCCGCCGCAATACCCAAATAACTTACGCCGTAAAAGGTATCTGGACGTGTGGTGTAAACCGCTACTTTTTCGTTGGTATCTGCAACATCAAAGGTAATTTCTACCCCTTCAGAACGACCAATCCAGTTACGCTGCATGGTTTTTACCATGTCTGGCCATTGTGGAAGAGTATCTAAACCACCTAATAATTGCTCTGCATAGTCAGTAATTTTGATAAACCATTGTGGGATTTCTTTTTGTTCCACAGGTGTATCACAACGCCAGCAACAACCTTCGTGTACTTGCTCGTTTGCGAGTACGGTTTCATCATTTGGACACCAGTTTACGGTTGAGGTTTTTTTGTACACTAAGCCTTTTTTGTAAAGCTCTGTGAAGAACCATTGTTCCCATTTGTAGTATTCTGGTTTACAGGTTGCGATTTCACGATCCCAGTCGAAACCAAAGCCTAAAAGCTGAAGTTGTTTTTTCATGTAGGCAATGTTTTCATACGTCCATTTAGCCGGCGCAGTTTTATTTTTGATTGCCGCACCTTCTGCTGGTAAGCCGAAAGCATCCCAACCAAATGGTTGCAATACGTTTTTACCTAGCATGCGTTGATAACGAGAAATTACATCGCCAATAGTGTAGTTACGCACATGCCCCATATGCAGGCGACCTGATGGATATGGGAACATAGAAAGACAATAATATTTTTCTTTAGATTCGTCTTTGATTGCTTTGAAAACTTTATTTTCTGCCCAATATTGTTGAACCTTTGGTTCGATCATATCGGGGCGATATTGTTCTTGCATAAAATCACCTTAAATTTTAACCGCACTTTTGCAGCATTTTGACAATAGAAAATGTGGCATAGAATACCGTAAAATGGCAAAAATTAATAGGGAGAGAAATAAAAGTGCGGTGGTTTTTTTAGTTGTTTTTCACAATAAATTTTCAATTTTTACAGAACAGATTCGGAACAAAGGAATCCATAGCAAGCAAATACAACTTATGATATAGTTCACCACCAAATTTATAGAGGTCTCTCAATAATAAAAATAATGATAGAGTTGGATCAAACAAATATACCAAAACACGTTGCCATTATTATGGATGGTAATGGCCGTTGGGCAAAACAGAAAAATAAAATGCGAATTTTCGGACACACCAATGGCGTTACTGCGGTACGCAAAGCAGTGGCTTATGCACGACAAATCGGTGTGGAAGTACTCACACTTTATGCCTTTAGTAGCGAAAATTGGAGTCGCCCAGAACAAGAAATCAGCGCATTAATGTCGCTTTTTATGCAAGCCTTGGATCGCGAAGTGAAAAAATTACATAAAAATAATATTTGTCTGAAAATTATAGGCGATGTATCTCGTTTTAGTGAAACTTTACAAGAAAAAATCAAAAAAGCGGAAAATTTAACAGAAAAAAATACCGCACTTACACTCAATATTGCGGCAAATTACGGCGGTTGTTGGGATATTATTCAAGCCGCTAAACAAATTGCAGAAAAAGTTAAAAAAGAAGAAATGTCAGTTTCAGATATTAATAACGCGACTTTTCAACATCATCTTGCAACCCAAAATGCACCACCTGTGGATTTATTAATTCGCACCAGTGGAGAACAGCGCATAAGCAACTTTTTATTATGGCAAATTGCCTATGCGGAATTATATTTTTCCGATGTGCTTTGGCCTGATTTTAATCAATTAGAATTTAATCGCGCGATTGCAAGTTATCAACAACGTCATCGCCGTTTTGGCGGGACTGAATAGTTAAACGGATTAAAATTATGCTTAAACAACGAGTTTTATCTGCTATTGTGTTAATTGCTGCAGTTTTATGTGTGCTATTTTTATTCACACCTTTTTATTTTGCCCTCGCTTTAGGGGCGGTAGCGATTTTAGGCATTTGGGAATGGACTCAATTTGCTCGCCTTAAACAACCTTTGATACGTTTTTTTGTGACTACCTTTTTAGGCGTATTTATCTTCTTATGGCTCTATACTGAGGGCAACTATTTAGATGCAGGGCGTGTGTTTGAACAACATCTTCAGCTTTTATTGATAAATGCTGTTAGCTGGTGGGGTTTAGCTTTGTTACTTGTGATCAGTTACCCTAAATCAGCTAAATTTTGGTCTAAAAATCCACTTTTACAACTTTTATTTGCCTTTTCTACGTTGATTCCATTTGTCGCAGGTGTATTACGTTTACGTTTAGAACACTATACCCATGATCCTTATCACGGCTTATTTTTATTACTTTACGTATTTATACTTGTTTGGGCGGCTGATTCTGGTGCTTATTTTAGCGGACGCACCTTTGGCAAACGTAAACTTGCCCCTAAAGTATCGCCAGGTAAAAGTTGGGAAGGAGTCATTGGTGGCTTAATTACAGCATTAGTGCTTGCTTTTATCTTTATTCATTTCTCTAACAATACTTTAGTAGGCGATCGAAATATTACTGGATTTATCATTCTTTCTGTAGCGACAGTTGCAATTTCAGTATTGGGCGATTTAACTGAAAGTATGTTCAAGCGTGAGTCTGGTGTGAAAGACAGCAGTCAATTGATTCCTGGTCATGGCGGTGTATTAGATCGCATTGATAGCTTAACTGCCGCAGTACCTTTTTTCAGCTATTTCTATTTCTTTGTGTTATAAGGATTTTTAATGTCATTTTTGTGGTCACTAGGTTCTTTTATCATTGCTATTGCTGTATTAGTATCCGTTCACGAATATGGTCACTTTTGGGCAGCGAGAAAGTGCGGTATAAAAGTCCATCGTTTTTCCATTGGTTTTGGAAAAGTAATTTGGAAACGCATTGACAAATATGGTACAGAATTTGCGATTTCAATGATTCCTTTAGGCGGCTATGTAAAAATGCTTGATGGACGTAATGAAGTAGTTCCTGCTGAGCAAAAATCACAAGCATTTGACAGTAAAAGCGTATTACAACGCGCATTTGTAATTATTGCAGGCCCTTTAGCTAATTTTATTTTTGCAATTTTTGCTTATTGGGTCATTTACCTTTATGGAATGCCAACGGTTAAACCAGTGATTGAATCAATAACACCAAACTCAATCGCAGCACAAGCCCACATTAAACCCAATACGCAAATTCTTACAATTGATGGCGAAGAAACTCAAGATTGGGAAACCATCAATATGCTACTTGCCACAAAAATGGGTGAGTCTAATGTTGAAATTACCCTTTCTCCTTTCGGTTCTAATGTTGAACAACAACGGACTTTAAATCTTACAAATTGGATATTCGATCCTGAAAAAGAAAGTGCTTTTGAGGCATTAGGGATTATGCCTATGCGTCCTCAAGTTGAAATGGTGCTTTCTAAAGTTGTTCAAAATTCTCCCGCTGAGAAAGCAGGTTTACAAATCGGTGATAAAATTTTAAAAGAAAATTTAACCGCACTTCCTTGGCAAGATTTTATAAAACAGGTCGAACAAGGCGAATCTTTTTCTATTAAAGTTGAACGTAATGGGGAAACGCTTGACAAAATTATCACTCCAGTGCGTAATCAAAATGGCAAATGGTTTGTTGGGGTTAGCCCAACCTTGACAAAATTAGCGGATGAATACCGTACTGAATTAAAATATGGTATTCTTGAATCTTTACAAAAAGGCATTGAAAAAACAGGACAGCTTTCCCTTTTAACCTTGAAAATATTAGGGAAATTACTTACTGGCGATTTGTCATTAAATAATTTAAGTGGGCCAATTTCTATTGCAAAAGGTGCTGGTGCATCAGCAAATATTGGATTGGTGTATTTTTTAAGTTTTATGGCATTGATTAGTGTAAATTTAGGGATTATGAATTTATTTCCATTACCAGTATTAGATGGCGGTCATTTAGTTTTTTTAACAATGGAAGCTGTTAAAGGAAAACCTGTTTCTGAGCGGGTGCAAAGCATCTGTTATCGAATTGGCGCAGCACTGTTATTAAGCTTAACGGTGTTTGCATTATTTAATGATTTTTTACGTCTATAATTTATATAGGATACAATCGATGAAAAAACTTCTAATCGTAAGTTTATTATTCGGTACGACAACGACTGTGTTTGCCGCACCTTTTGTGGCAAAAGATATTCGTGTGGATGGTGTTCAAGGTGACTTAGAACAACAAATCCGAGCAAGTTTACCTGTTCGTGCCGGTCAGCGTGTGACTGACAATGATGTGGCTAATATTGTCCGCTCTTTATTCGTAAGTGGTCGATTCGATGATGTGAAAGCGCATCAAGAAGGCGATGTGCTTGTTGTTAGCGTTGTGGCTAAATCGATCATTTCAGATGTTAAAATCAAAGGTAATTCTATTATTCCCACTGAAGCACTAAAACAAAACTTAGATGCTAACGGGTTTAAAGTTGGCGATGTTTTAATTCGAGAAAAATTAAATGAATTTGCCAAAAGTGTAAAAGAGCACTATGCAAGTGTAGGTCGCTATAACGCAACCGTTGAACCTATTGTCAATACGCTACCAAATAATCGCGCTGAAATTTTAATTCAAATCAATGAAGATGATAAAGCAAAATTGGCATCATTAACTTTCAAGGGGAACGAATCTGTTAGTAGCAGTACATTACAAGAACAAATGGAATTACAACCTGATTCTTGGTGGAAATTATGGGGAAATAAATTTGAAGGTGCGCAATTCGAGAAAGATTTGCAGTCAATTCGTGATTATTATTTAAATAATGGCTATGCCAAAGCACAAATTACTAAAACGGATGTTCAGCTAAATGATGAAAAAACAAAAGTTAATGTAACCATTGATGTAAATGAAGGTTTACAGTATGACCTTCGTAGTGCACGCATTATAGGTAATCTGGGAGGTATGTCTGCCGAGCTTGAACCTTTACTTTCAGCATTACATTTAAATGATACTTTCCGCCGTAGTGATATTGCAGATGTAGAAAATGCAATTAAAGCAAAACTTGGAGAACGCGGTTACGGTAGCGCAACGGTAAATTCAGTACCTGATTTTGATGATGCAAATAAAACATTAGCGATAACCCTTGTTGTTGATGCTGGACGACGTTTAACTGTTCGCCAACTTCGCTTTGAAGGAAATACCGTTTCTGCTGATAGCACTTTACGTCAGGAAATGCGCCAACAAGAAGGAACTTGGTATAATTCACAATTAGTTGAGTTAGGAAAAATTCGCTTAGATCGTACAGGTTTCTTCGAAACAGTCGAAAACCGAATTGATCCTATCAATGGTAGTAATGATGAAGTGGATGTCGTATATAAAGTCAAAGAACGTAACACGGGTAGTATCAACTTTGGTATTGGTTACGGTACAGAGAGTGGTATTAGTTATCAAGCAAGTGTTAAACAAGATAATTTCTTAGGAACAGGGGCTGCTGTAAGTATAGCTGGTACGAAAAATGATTATGGTACGAGTGTCAATTTGGGTTATACCGAGCCCTATTTTACTAAAGATGGTGTAAGTCTTGGTGGAAATGTTTTCTTTGAAAACTACGATAACTCTAAAAGTGATACATCCTCTAACTATAAGCGTACGACTTATGGAAGTAATGTTACTTTAGGTTTCCCTGTAAATGAAAATAACTCCTATTATGTAGGATTAGGCCATACCTATAATAAAATTAATAACTTTGCTCTAGAATATAACCGTAATTTATATATTCAATCAATGAAATTTAAAGGTAATGGCATTAAAACAAATGACTTTGATTTTTCTTTTGGTTGGAACTATAACAGCCTTAATAGAGGCTATTTCCCAACTAAAGGGGTAAAAGCAAGTCTTGGTGGACGAGTTACTATTCCAGGATCAGACAATAAATATTATAAATTAAGTGCAGATGTACAGGGTTTCTACCCATTAGACAGAGATCACCTCTGGGTTGTATCTGCAAAAGCATCAGCAGGATATGCAAATGGCTTTGGAAACAAGCGTTTACCGTTCTATCAAACTTATACAGCGGGTGGCATCGGTTCATTACGTGGTTTTGCTTATGGTAGTATTGGACCTAACGCAATTTATGCCGAACATGGTAATGGTAATTTTAATTTTAAGAAGATAAGTTCTGATGTGATTGGTGGTAATGCAATCACAACTGCGAGTGCAGAACTTATTGTACCAACTCCATTTGTGAGCGATAAGAGCCAAAATACGGTCCGAACTTCCTTATTTGTTGATGCGGCAAGCGTGTGGAATACAAGATGGAAATCGGATAAAAATGGATTAGAGAGCGGTGTATTAAAAAGCTTACCTGATTATGGCAAATCAAGCCGTATTCGTGCCTCTACAGGTGTCGGATTCCAATGGCAATCCCCTATTGGGCCATTGGTATTCTCTTATGCCAAACCAATTAAAAAATATGAAAATGATGATGTCGAACAGTTCCAATTTAGTATTGGAGGTTCTTTCTAATAAATTGAACTTTTTTCTTCATCAGAACTCAAAAACAACGTTCTCTGTCTAATTTAATTGGGCAGAGAAAATATTAAACCCATCATTTAATTAAGGATATTTATCAAATGAAAAACATCGCAAAAGTAACCGCACTTGCTTTAGGTATTGCACTTGCTTCAGGCTATGCTTCCGCTGAAGAAAAAATTGCTTTCATTAATGCAGGTTATATTTTTCAACATCACCCAGATCGCCAAGCGGTAGCAGATAAACTTGATGCTGAATTTAAACCTGTAGCTGAGAAATTAGCAGCAAGCAAAAAAGAAGTTGATGATAAAATTGCTGCTGCTCGTAAAAAAGTAGAAGCAAAAGTTGCGGCTTTAGAAAAAGATGCACCTCGCTTACGTCAAGCTGATATTCAAAAACGCCAACAGGAAATTAATAAATTAGGTGCGGCTGAAGATGCTGAATTACAAAAATTAATGCAAGAACAAGATAAAAAAGTTCAAGAATTCCAAGCTCAAAATGAAAAACGTCAAGCTGAAGAACGTGGTAAATTATTAGATAGCATTCAAACTGCGACAAATAATTTAGCAAAAGCAAAAGGTTATACTTATGTGCTTGATGCAAATTCAGTCGTATTTGCGGTAGAGGGTAAAGATATTACTGAAGAAGTATTAAAATCTATCCCTGCTTCTGAAAAAGCACAAGAGAAAAAATAATAGGTTCTCATAATGCAAAAATCCTATTCTTTACAAGAATTGGCAACTCAAATCGGCGCTACCGTTCGCGGTAACGCCGATGTTGTTGTTGAGAATATCGCGCCTCTCGATAAAGCCCAATCAAATCAACTCACTTTTATTTCTAACGTAAAATTTCGTGCATTATTGAAAGATTCTAAAGCAGGGATTTTGGTTGTCTCTGAAGAGGATGTTGAACACTGTTCTCCAGAAAGCAATTTACTTATTGTTAAAGATCCTTATGTGGCTTACGCAATTTTAGCGCAATATATGGATAGCACGCCAAAAGCGGCACAAGGAATCGCAAAAAGTGCGGTCATTTTTGATGGTGTTTTATTGGGCGAAAATGTATCTATTGGTGCGAACGCAGTGATTGAAGAAGGTGTTGTACTAGGTGATAACGTGATCATTGGTGCAAATTGCTTTGTTGGTAAAAATACCAAGATAGGTTCAGGCACTCAGCTCTGGGCTAATGTCACTGTTTACCATAACGTTGAGATTGGCGTAAATTGCTTAATCCAATCAGGAACAGTTATCGGTAGTGATGGTTTTGGTTATGCAAATGATCGTGGTCGTTGGATTAAAATCCCACAAGTAGGGCAAGTAATAATTGGTAATAACGTTGAGATTGGTGCGAATACCTGTATCGATAGAGGAGCATTAGACGCAACAATTATTGAAGATAACGTGATCATCGATAACCTTTGTCAAATTGCGCATAATGTTCATATCGGCACTGGTACAGCGGTTGCTGGTGGAGTTATTATGGCAGGCAGCTTGACTGTTGGACGTTATTGCTTAATTGGCGGTGCAAGTGTGATTAATGGCCATATGGAAATTTGTGATAAAGTAACCATTACTGGAATGGGGATGGTAATGCGTCCAATCACAGAACCGGGCGTATATTCCTCTGGTATTCCATTGCAAACGAATAAAGAGTGGCGTAAAACGGCAGCTCTAACATTAGGCATTGATGGCATACATAAACGCTTAAAAGCGTTAGAAAAGAAAATTTCTTAATTGATACCCCATCATTTAATCTGCATTTTAAAAGTTTAATAATTGATTAAGATGCAGATTTTATGTGTATAAAATTTACTTAACAAAAATAAGCTGAAATTCTTTTAAAAATAAATAAGCCCAACTTTAAGTTGGGCTTATAAGCATATATTTCTTATCTTTAAAGAATTATGCGTTACCGCCAGTGATTTTCGCTACTTCAGCAGCAAAATCTTCTTCTTTTTTCTCGATACCTTCGCCTACTTCTAAACGAATGAAGTTAGAAACAGAAGTATTTACCGACTTTAAGAAATCCCCTACGGATACAGAAGGATCCATTACAAATGCTTGACCTGTTAATGAAACTTCACCAGTGAATTTCTTCATACGACCTTCAACCATTTTCTCTGCGATTTCTTTTGGTTTACCAGAATTGATTGCGATGTCGATTTGGATTTGACGTTCGTGTTCAACCACTTCAGCAGGTACATCTTCTGGGTTCACGAATTCAGGTTTAGATGCAGCTACGTGCATAGCTACTTTTTTAAGTTCATCTGCAGAACCCTCACCCGCAACTAACACACCGATTTTCGCGCCGTGTAAGTATTGAGCAATTACTTGACCATCTAAGTAAGCAACACGACGGATGTTCATGTTCTCACCGATTTTAGCCACTAATGCAGCACGTTTTTCTTCAAATTGCGCTTGTAATGCTTCGATAGTCATACCTTTGTTTGCTGCTGCGAAATCAGTTACTTCATTTGCTAAACCTAAGAAACCTGCATCTTTTGCTACGAAGTCAGTTTCACAGTTCATTTCAACTAATACACCGAAACCATTTTCTACACGAGCAAGGATAACACCTTCAGCTGCAACACGGCCTGCTTTTTTAGCTGCTTTAGCTTGACCAGATTTACGCATATTGTCGATTGCTAACTCAATATCACCGTTTGCTTCAACTAATGCTTTTTTACATTCCATCATACCTGCGCCAGTACGGTCACGAAGTTCTTTTACTAATGATGCTGTGATTTCAGCCATTTTTAAAATCCTCTGTCGAAAATGCGGTTTATTTTGACCGCACTTTTAGATAAAAATATAGGGGCTAAATTTTAGCCCCTATGCCAATTAATCGTTTGATTATTAAGGGCTTCGCCTTATTGTAAAACTTAAATTATTCTGCGTCAGCTGCTAATTCTTCAGCAACTTGCGCTTCGTTACCACGACCTTCTTTAACCGCTGCTGCAGCTGCAGAAACGTAAAGTTGGATAGCACGAGTCGCATCATCGTTACCTGGGATAACGAAATCTACGCCAGCTGGAGTTGAGTTAGTATCAACGATAGCAAATACAGGAATACCTAGGTTATTTGCTTCTTTAACTGCGATATGTTCGTGGTCTGCACCGATAACGAATAACGCATCTGGTAAGCCGCCCATATCTTTGATACCGCCAAGGCTTAATTCAAGTTTTTCCATCTCACGGCTACGCATTAACGCTTCTTTTTTGGTTAATTTATCAAAAGTACCGTCTTGAGATTGGGTTTCTAAATCTTTTAAACGTTTAATTGATTGGCGAACGGTTTTCCAGTTAGTCAGCATACCACCTAACCAACGGTGGTTTACGTAATATTGCTGACAATCTAATGCTGCAGCTTGAACTGCTTCAGACGCTGCACGTTTTGTACCAACGAATAATACTTTACCGTTGTTGCTAGCAATGCGAGTTAATTCCGCTAAAGCTTCGTTGAATAAAGGTAAAGTTTTTTCAAGATTGATGATGTGAACACCGTTACGAGCACCAAAAATGAAAGGTTTCATTTGTGGGTTCCAGTAACGAGTTTGGTGTCCGAAGTGTACGCCTGCGTTGATCATATCGCGCATTGAAACTTGTGCCATAATATTTTCCTTTTGTTGGGGTTGAGCCTCCACATATCAGCTAATCGACCGTTTGGCACCCCGATTAAGCCTTGTTGATATGTGTGTGTTGTTAGTAATTAAAAAGCTGCTTTTGAAAGGCAAAACAGCGGGGCGATTTATACCATAAAGTGCGGTTAAAAACCAGTTTATTTTGTTTATTTCTCCACTTTTCTTGCTTTGATAAATAACAACGGTGGGCGGTGTGATAAATCTTTAAATTCATTATGCCATTGCGGTTGGTCGGCAAGCATGGGTTCTTCCATTTGCTCGATTTGAAACCCTGCACAAATTAAATTATTGATAATTGTCGCTGTTGTTCGATGATAGGTTTGAAAAGGTTGTTTGAACCAATTTCTATTACGTTCGCCCTCTTCTCGATAATGATTTAAACGATAAGCCACTTGCTGTTTTTTGTCATTTTTTTCCCAGCGTTCCCCTTCTTTGTGGCAGGTAGTTATCGGATGTTCTTGTGAGAAAATTAATGTGCCATTAGACGAGAGTTTGTCATGGATAGTTGATAATAATGCCGGAAAATCTTCAATATAATGAAAAGCAAAAGAGCTAGTAATCACATCAAAATCACTTTCTGACAATTCTACTAATTTTTCCATTGGTAAGTGATATAAGGAAAAACGCCCTGAAAATTGACCGCACTTTTGCAGATCTTTTTCTGCTTGTTCGAGCATTTTTTCTGAAAGATCAGTTCCAATCACTTTAGCAGCTCCTCGTTCTAGATAAAGTTGTAAATGCCCTCCAGTGCCACAGCCTAAATCGAGTAATTTCTTCCCTTTTAAATCAGGCAACAGTGAGAGCATGGTGGGCTTTTCGATAATTTCATTGAGGCTAATTGGATTTGAACGGAGTTTCTGATAAAGCTCAAAGAAATTATCTTTATCATAAACACTAATTTTATTATTCATTTATTTCCTTAAAATAAAAACTTATGTAATTTAAAATACTCAAAAATAAATATTTAAAAGAGAAGTTTAAATTTAATATTTTATAGATCAAATAAATATCACTAAAGATAAAAAATAATTTTATTAATGATCATTTGATATTTCTTCTTCAATTTTCTCACTTAGAATTTCTTCCGTTTCTTTATTTAATGCTTTTGTATCAAGATGCGGTTTAATAAATGGTCTTGGTGTCCAATATTTTTTTACTATTTCATTCGAAAAACCGTGTAAAACTTCTTCATTTAACCGTTCTTGATCCAATGTTCGTACTTCCTTAATAATTTCTTCCGCTTCAATTTTATCAATACCTAATTTCATCAATGTTGCTCGACTAAGTGTAATTGCTGATTCAAAAGTTTCACGCACAATAAAATCTACATCCTGCTTAATCAAACTAACTGTTGTTTTTCTGTCATAAGTTCGGGTTAAAATCGGTAAATTTGGATAAGCCTCTTTCATTTGACTGACAATATGTTCAATTCTTTGTGTATCGGTAATACCTAATACGACACATTTCGCCTTTTCAATTCCTGCGGCTCGTAAAACATCTAATCGAATGCCATCGCCATAATAAACTTTAAAACCAAACTTTGCGGCAGCACGGATATTTTCGATATTGCGATCAATCACTGAAACGCTAATTCCACGAATCAATAATGTTTGGCAGACAATTTGACTAAAACGTCCAAAACCAATAACTAAAACGTTATCTTCCAAATCCACGATGCTGTCTAGATCATTTTCATCAAGCTGATCAAGATGTTTAGGCTCTGTACGCTGTATAAGTTTGCGAGCAATTTGAGCAATAATAGGCGAAAAAAGCATCGAAATAATCACTGCAGCAGTGAATGTCGCTTTTTCTTCATTACTGATTACTTCCGCAGTTGCTGCGGCTGAAAAAAGAACGAAAGCAAATTCGCCACCGTGTGCCATCAAAGACATTCGTCCTATGGCTTCTCGATGATCAAGACGGGTAATTCGGGCAATAATATAAACAGCACTGGCTTTTCCAAGTATATAAAGAAAAACAATTCCAAGTAGCAAGATCCAATGATTAAACACTAAATGCAAATCTAAGGACATTCCTACACCCATAAAAAATAATCCGAGTAATAAGCCGCGAAATGGTTCTATATCCGCTTCAAGCTGATGGCGAAACGCTGATTCAGACATCATCACACCAGCAACAAACGCGCCCATTGCCATTGAAAGTCCGCCAATTTCCATTGCTAATGCAGCACCTAAAACGACCAATAATGCGCCCGCTGTCATCATTTCACGAATACGTGCTTTAGAAATTAAACGAAATAGTGGGTTCATTAGCCATTTTCCAGTCACAATTAACCCCACAACAGCACTTAATGCTATACCAATTGATACCCAATCAGTATGTGGTGTCGCTTCTTTCGAATGGGGAGCAAGAAAAGCGACAGAAGCCAAAAGTGGTACAATAGCAATATCTTCAAAAATTAATGTCGAAATTACGCGTTGTCCTTTTGACGTAGAAGTAAGCCCCCTTTCTTCTAGTGATTGCATTACAATAGCAGTAGAGGAAAGCGTGAAACCCATACCAGCAATAAATGATACTTCTTTTGTTAATCCTAATAAATAAATACCCGAGAAAGTGAGTAAGCAACCACATAATCCAACTTGTAACAAACCTCTGCCAAAAATAGCTTTACGCATTGCCCAAAGGCGTTCTGGATACATTTCAAGCCCGATAATAAAAAGAAACATTACCACACCTAATTCCGCTAAATGTACCACAGCTGTTGGATCTTGCACTATGCCAAAGACAGATGGGCCAATCAAACAACCTGCCACTAAATAACCTAGCACGCTACCCAACCCGAGTCTTTTAAATAACGGCACAATTGTTACGCTAGATGCGAGTAAAATAACGACTTTCATCAGTTCTGGATTGGCAAGTTGAGACATAATGACTCCAATAATGCAAAAAATACAAATATTTTGGCGAGTATATTAAAAAGTTATATGTGATAAATCATACTAAATCTTTTAATATAACTTTAAACCACATTTATTTTATATGAAATTGTGAGTTTCATTTAGTAATCGATGAATTAATTTTGCATTCGCGGGGGGAAACTGTCCTGCATCCAATGCGCGCTGCTCAACCCAAAAACCTTCTTGCCCCTCTCGCCCAAAAGGTTCGCCAATCCATTCATTTACCAGATAAAAGAAAAAAGAAATGATTTTTGTTGGATATTCAAATTGAAAACGTTCATAAAGTTCTGCATTTAACGCAACAATGCCTATTTCCTCTTCCAGTTCACGTTTTAAAGCCTGTTCTGGGGTTTCTCCCGCATCTACTTTTCCACCGGGAAATTCTAAAGATTGGGCAAAATCCTGTCCTTCTAAACGCTGCGTTAAATAGATCTGACCAAATTCATTACGAATAATCCCCGCAGCAACTTGTATAATTTTTTTATCCATTTTTCTATCCAATGTAAAGGTATGAAAAAAGTGCGGTGAAAAATCACCGCACTTTGATTGTTCATTACTGGCGTGCCACACGACTGCCGTGACAATGCTTATATTTTTTACCCGACCCACAAGGACAAGGTTCGTTGCGACCAATGCGACGATCTGAATAATCTTCAGTCTCTGAATTTTGAGTTGTCTGACTATTTTCATCCACAGGTAAATTATTTTGATTGATACGTGCTGCCATTTCTTGACGAGCACGTTCAGCTTCTTCCATTTCTTCTTGAGTACGCACACGTACACGGGTTAAAGTCGTGATAACGTGGTGTTTTAAGGAATCTAGCATTTCCGTAAACATGCGGAAAGATTCTTTTTTATATTCTTGTTTTGGATCTTTTTGTGCATAGCCACGTAAATGAATACCTTGGCGTAAATAATCCATCGAAGCTAAGTGTTCTTTCCAAAGTTCATCTAAGGTTTGCAACATAACACCTTTTTCAAAATGGTGCATAGCATCTTCGCCAACCAAAGCCTCTTTTTCTTTGTATTCCTTTTCTGCAATTTCCACAATGCGTTCGCGCAAACTTTCTTCGTGAAGATTATTATCTTCTTCTAACCAATTAGAAATCGGTAATTCCATACCAAATTCTTGAGATAAACGTTCTTCAAGCCCTTTAATATCCCATTGTTCTTCCAAAGATTGTGGTGGAATATATTGATCAATCACACCATTAAACACATCGTGGCGAATAGCGTTGATAGTTTCAGAAATATCATCATTATCAAGCAAATAATTGCGTTGCTCATAAATCGCATGACGTTGATCATTTGCCACATCATCATATTCAAGTAGGTTTTTACGGCCATCGAAATGGAACGCCTCAACTTTTGCTTGAGCAGATGCAATCACTTTCGCCAACATTTTCGACTCCATTGCCTCGCCTGCTACCGTGAACGCTTTACGCATTAAATTGCGCTTACCCTCATTCAAATAAATGCGCATTAAACCATCTTCTAAAGAAAGATAGAAACGAGAAGAACCGGGATCACCTTGACGCCCAGAACGACCGCGCAACTGGTTATCAATACGACGAGATTCGTGACGCTCTGTACCGATAATATGCAACCCACCCGCTTTCATTACAATTTCGTGGTTTTTCTCCCACTCTGCTTTAAGGGCTTCAATTTGTTCTTGAGTTGGATTTTCTAATTTGGCAGCCTGCGCTTTCCAGTTACCGCCAAGAATAATATCGGTACCTCGACCCGCCATATTCGTTGCGATAGTCACTGCACTAGGAAATCCTGCTTCTGCCACGATTTCCGCTTCTTGTTGGTGGAATTTCGCATTCAACACATTGTGTTTTATACCTGCTTTATCTAACGCTTTAGATAATTCTTCTGATTTTTCGACTGAAATCGTCCCCACTAATACTGGTTGCTGGCGTTCTACACAATCTTTAATGTCTTCAATAATCGCATTAAATTTATATTGTTCATTTTCAAACATCACATCAGTGCGATCATCACGAATCATTGGACGATTTGTTGGAATTACAACAGTTTCCAAGCCATAAATTTGTTGGAACTCAAATGCTTCCGTATCCGCAGTCCCCGTCATACCCGCAAGACGTTCATATAAACGGAAGTAGTTTTGGTAAGAAATTGACGCTACAGTTTGGTTTTCGCTCTTAATATCCACCCCTTCTTTTGCCTCAATGGCTTGGTGCAAACCATCTGACCAACGACGCCCCGCCATTGTACGACCAGTGTGTTCATCAACAATCACGATTTCACCGTCTTTCACAATGTAATCGACATCTTTTTCAAACAATGTGTGCGCACGCAATGCAGCCATAACGTGATGAAGCAATACAATTCGACTAGGAGAATACAAAGAGTCCCCCTCAGGCATTAAACCTTGTGCAATTAACCAATCTTCTACTTTTTCTTGACCACGTTCGGTTAAATGTGCTTGTTTAGATTTCAAATCTAAAGTGAAATCGCCCTCTCCTTGATATTCTTCCGTATCTTCTTTTTCTTGTTTAATTAAACTTGGGATCAATTTATTTACCGCAATATAAAGCTCTGAACTTTTTTCTGCCTGACCTGAAATAATCAATGGTGTACGTGCTTCATCGATTAAGATAGAATCCACTTCATCCACCAACGCATAGCCTAAAGTACGTTGGAAACGCTCTTCTTTTGAGTGGGCTAAGTTGTCACGTAAATAATCAAAACCAAGTTCACTATTGGTTGCATAAGTAATATCTGCCGCATAAGCTTCACGTTTTTCTTCTGGCGATAACCCAGGAATATTGACGCCTACGCTCATACCCAAAAATTCAAATAACGGACGGTTGGTTTCTGCATCTCGGCGAGCAAGATAATCATTCACCGTGACAACATGAACGCCTTTACCTTCAAGTGCGATTAAATAACAAGGCAAAGTCGCCGTTAATGTTTTACCTTCACCAGTACGCATTTCTGCGATACAGCGGTTAGTCAATACCATCCCACCGATAAGCTGCACATCAAAATGGCGCATACCAAGCACACGCTTACTTGCTTCGCGTACCGTTGCGAATGCTTCTGGTAAAATTTGTTGCAAAGTTTCGCCACCACTTAAACGATCACGAAACTCTTGTGTTTTTGCTTTTAATTCATCATCACTTAATGCCTCAAAAGCAGGCTCCATTTTATTAATTTTTACGACTTGTTTTTTTAATTTACGTAAAACGCGTTCATTACGACTACCAAAAATTCTTGTTAAAATACTCATAATTTCTCTTTTTAAATATATAAGTTAAATAGTTAAATGCTTATGAAATACTTTATTTCATGCACAATAATTTTTTAAAATATCGCTATTTCAATAGCAATATTCTTCACAAAAAACAGAAAAATTAAATAAGCAAGGGGCCTGCTCGAATTGGCGCGCTAATATTCAACGCTTCAGTAAAAAAGTGCGGTTGAATTTTAAGTTGTTTTTCAGTTTGACGGGAAATTGAAGGTTGAGGAATGGCTTGTCGTTGCACTTCACGAGCAACTTTTACCGTTTCTAACGCTTGTTGAATGGAAACACTTGAGGAATAATTTTCCGTATTATTTTGATTTTCAAAACTTTGTGCGTTAGGCAAAGCAAAAATTGCGATGATACTTAAAAGTAATCGCGACCAAAAATTCGGTTTGACAGTGCCTGAAATCATTCGTCTCGTTGTTTATTATGAAAATTGCGTGTATTGTAACGGAAATCTAAACTAATGTCATTTACTGGGGGCAGACTTTATGGAAAACAAGGCTGATCGTTATCAAAAAGCAGTCAATATTACGGATGTGCTTGAGCAATCGCCCTTTGCCAAAATAATGAAAAAAGGCCTTGCCATCAATGAACTCAATCAAAAATTTAACCGCATTTTTCCACAGGAATTTTACGGCAAATTTCGTATTGGCAACATAACAGATCATTTAATTTTTATTGAAGTGTCTAATGCTATTGTTCGGCAGGGGATTCTATTTAAACAAATTGAATTATTAACACTAATTCAAGAAGAATTTCCGCAAGTAACAGGGTTTGAGATAACGATCAATCCTGGATTTTAAGTTTCAAATATAAGAAAAAATAAAGAATTAATTATCACTCAGACTTTTTAATAATGCTTTCTCTATTTTTTTCTCCTCGCGTCTTTTCTGAAAAAATGTACTCAATTTTTGACTACACTCTTCTGCCAATACGCCAGATGTAATCTCTAAAGTATGATTCATCTTGTAATCATCAAAAAAATGAAAACGTGATCCAATCGCGCCAGTTTTATAATCAGATGCACCGAACACAAGACGTTTAATACGGCTATGCAAAATTGCCCCTGCGCACATTGTGCAAGGCTCTAATGTCACATAAAGCGTGCTATTCAGTAGGCGATAATTTTGAATATTTTTCGCGCCATTACGCAAAGCGATAATTTCAGCATGTGCAGTAGGATCACTTTGAACAATGGAGAGATTCCAACCTTCTCCGATAATATTTCTAGCGTCATCCACCAGCACCGCCCCCACAGGAATCTCACCTAACGCTTCCGCTTTATCGGCAAGCTCAAGGGCGTAGCGCATCATTTTCTCGTCAAATTCTGACCGCACTTTTGCTGCATCCATTAGACGGAAAAAGGATATTTAATCGGCTCATGAGATTGATAGCCAACGACTTTAAAATCATCCATCGTGACCCAAGTCTCTAAATCTTCAAGCGTTTTTATATCTGGATTGATTTCTAATTTTGGTAATGGGAAAGGCTCGCGTTTAAGTTGTACGTCACGCATTAATTCAAGTTGATCTTCATAAATATGCGCATTCACAATTTTATGATATGCCTTGCCTGCTTTTTTACCCGTAATCTGTGCCATAAGCGCCAAGAAAGTAAACACTTGGATTTGATTGAAATTCAATCCAAGCGGAACATCACAGGAACGTTGATAACTAGTAAGATGTAAGGTTTCGCCCACAAGAGAAAAAGTATGCGTGTGCATACAAGGACGAAGACAACCAAGATCAAATTCCCCAGGGTTAAAAAAAGTTAAAATTTCTCCTCTATCATCAATACCTTTCGTTAAGTTATTAACAATTTTACGTAGCTGATCGATGGTTTCTCCATTAGGCTTACGCCATGCTCTGCCTTGCACACCATATACGCGCCCCATATCATCAACGCCTCTACGATGCGGATTTGCAAGCCAAGCTGCATTTTCATTCGCATTAGCATCCCAAGTTTTCGTGCCAAGTGCGCGGAAATCAGCGGCATTGTCATATCCACGAATATAACCTAGAAATTCAGCAATGGCCGCTTTCCAATAACTTTTACGGGTAGTAATCAGCGGAAATTGATTATTCGCCACATCATATTCTAAATCTGCATTAATGACCGTGAGGCAACGCTTACCTGTACGCTCATTGGCAACCCATTCACCTTCATTAACAATGCGACGACAAAGATCAAGATATTGCTTCATAAAAATCTCCTATTTTATTACCGCACTTTTGCGTGAATAAGCCCAAGCCATAATTAAGGCCCCACCAATAATCATCGGTAAACAAAGCGCTTGTCCTCGTGTAATAATCCCAAAGAAATTTTCAACTTCAGGTTCACGCACATATTCCACAATAAAACGGAAGACACCATAACCAATTAAGAATAAGCCTGCAACAGAGCCCATTGGACGTGGCTTTTTAATAAAAATATTCAGAATCGCAAACAACACCAGGCCTTCTAAAAAGGCTTCATAAAGTTGTGATGGATGACGAGGCAGTAAAAGAGGATCATTCGGGAAAATCATTGCCCAAGGCACATTCGTTTCGCGTCCCCATAGTTCAAGATTAATGAAATTACCAATTCTGCCTAAACCTAAACCAAACGGAATCAAAGGCGCAACAAAATCAGCCGTTTGCCAAAAATTACGTTTTTGTGAATAGGATGTCCAAATCATAGCAACAATTACACCAATTAAGCCACCGTGGAACGACATTCCACCTTCCCAAACGCGGAATAAATAAAGTGGTTCTTGTAAGAAATGATCGAGATTATAGAAAAATACATCGCCAACACGTCCGCCAATAAACACCCCCATAAAACCATTGAAAAGTAAGCTATCAACTTGATCTATTGTCCAACCGCTATTTGGGCGATTAGCACGGCGAACCGCAAGCCAACGTGCAAAAACAAAACCTAAAAGGTACATCAAGCCATACCAACGTAAGCCGATATTGCTATCGCCGAGCGTAAAAATACTCGGATCAAAGTGGGGAAGAAGTAAATAATTTGAATTCATAATTTTCCTTATTTCAGAAACATATTGATCGCAACCACAATTAAGAAAAGGGCGAAACCTTTTTTTAAGGTTGAAACAGGCAATTTAGCGGTTGCACTTGCGCCTAATTTGGAAGTAAAAAATGAAGTGGCAGTAATGCCTAACACTGCGGGAAGATAAATGTAACCGAGCGAATATTCAGGCATTAATGGATTTCCCCAACCACTCACTATAAAACTAAACATCCCTGATATGCCCAATAACATCCCACAAAATGCGGAAGAACCGATAGCTTGTTTGATATTAATGCCACGAGCAGTTAAAAACGGTACAATAAATCCACCACCGCCAATTCCCGCAGCACTAGATGCCATACCAATCAAAATACCGCCAATTACGGAAGAAAGAGGGGTAAGTGGTTTTGTTGTGACTTGATCTTTTTTAATCGAAAGTACCATTTTTGTGGCTAAATATACCACTAAGCAAGCAAAAATTTTGGCAGAAATTTCACGATCAAGTCTTCCAATGAATAAACCACAAATAAAAACAGAAAGCACAATAACTGGAGCTAAAATGCGAACTGCCTGCCAGACTATGTTACCTAATTTATGATGACGTTGTGCCGATCCAATGCCAGTAATCACAATGGTAGCAAATGATGTTCCAAGTGCGGTAGACATCAACAAAGATTCTGGTACATCTACAATGGGCAGTAAATACACTAACGTTGGCACAATTACTAACCCACCGCCGATACCAAATAATCCGGCAAGAAAACCCGCTAATGCGCCAACAAGTAAACAAAGAAGAATAAAGGTGAACATTATTGACCTCTTGATTTATAAAAATGGCGTTTCGTGTATTTTGTCTGAGAATATTTTTTGTTTGCCGAATAATGCTGTGAATTTGCTTCACGAGATGCGGAAAATATTGGTGGATTATCCGTAAATAATACCGAAGCAAACTCTTTCATTACCTTTCGATAAACATCTCGCTTAAAAGACACAACTTGACGAACAGGATACCAAAAACTTACCCAACGCCACCCGTCAAATTCTGGCGATTTGGTCGTTTTCATATTGATATTTTTTTCATCGCCAACAAGCTGTAGCAAAAACCAGCGTTGTTTCTGCCCAATACACATCGGCTTGCTATCATAACGCAATAAACGCTTTGGCAATTTATAACGCAACCAATGTTTAGAAACATATAACAGACGCACATCTTTAGGTTGTAAACCAACTTCCTCGTGGAGTTCGCGATACATCGCTTGCTCGGCACTTTCATTATCATTAATGCCACCTTGCGGAAACTGCCACGAATTTTGCCCACAACGCTTCGCCCAAAGCACTTGCCCTTTGCGATTACAAATCACAATACCCACATTTGGACGGTAGCCATCAAAATCGATCACTATCGTTTTACCTTACATTTTTCCTATAAAAACAGCTCAAGATTGTTTCATAAATCAGTGCTTTTATCAACCAAAGGGCATTATGACAAAATAATCATATCATCACGATGCATTGCTACTGCACCGTATTCATAGCCTAAAACATTTTCAATGTCTGCTGATTTTTTGCCCTTAATCAATTGTAGGGCATCGCTGTTATAGCGTGGCATACCTAGTGCAATGTCTTTACCAGATTGAGTGCGTATTTTGACTACTTCACCACGCGAAAAACGCCCTTCCACGTTAATAATACCAGCGGGTAATAAAGATTTATTTTGTTCAAGAATGGCATTTTTCGCTCCATCATCAATAGTGATAATGCCTGCAGATGGTGCAGCGAAAAGCCATTGTTTGCGACTTTCTAATCGATCAGATTGATGGGCAATAAATTTTGTACCAATATTTTGTTCATAAGCAAGATCTGCGATCACATTTGGGCGATTACCCGGGGCAATAATTGTTTCAATTCCAGAGCGAGTCGCAACGTCGGCAGCAATGATTTTAGTCATCATTCCACCTGTGCCAAGATTAGTCCCACTGCCACCAGCAATTGAGCGAATATGATCAGTGATTTGCTCTACAACTGGGATTAATTTCGCTTCAGGATTTTTACGCGGATCACTATCAAATAAACCTTGTTGATCAGTTAATAAATAAAGTTGTTCCGCTTGAACAAGAATAGCGACTAATGCAGATAAATTGTCATTATCGCCAACTTTAATTTCTGCGGTCGCCACCGCATCATTTTCATTAATCACAGGAATTATGTGGTTGTCTAAAAGTGCGTGTAAAGTATCTCGCGCATTTAAAAAACGTTCGCGATCTTCAATATCAGCACGAGTTAATAAAAGTTGTCCGATGTGAATATCATAAATAGCAAATAATTTTTCCCAAGCCTGAATTAATTGGCTCTGACCAACTGCTGCAAGCAGTTGCTTTGAAGCAATAGTGGGTGGTAATTGAGGATGATTTAAATAATGGCGACCCGCAGCAATGGCACCAGAAGTCACGATCACTATACGAAATCCATCATTATGCAGTTGTGCAATTTGACGAACGATTTCCATCATATGTGGCGAATTCAGTTTTGGCGAACCCTGAGTTAGCGTGCTTGTACCGAATTTCACAACAATTGTTTTTTTGTTCATAGTCCTTTCCCAAGTTCTTAAAATTGGTATTAACGTTATCACTAAATCAATGACAAATCACTTAATATCAGGTATAGTAACGGCAAATTTTAGGGGGACTTATGACATTTAGTTTAATTGTAGCGACGACATTAAATAGTGTAATTGGTAAAGATAACCAAATACCTTGGCACTTGCCTGCAGATTTAGCTTGGTTTCGTCAGAACACCACTGGTAAACCTGTCATCATGGGACGTAAAACGTTTGAAAGTATTGGTCGCCCGCTACCTAAACGCACTAATATCGTACTTTCTCGTCAGCCCTTTGAACGAGAAGGCGTGGTATGGAAAGATAGCCTTGAAAGTGCGGTCTATTTTGTCAGAGATTTTGATGAAATTATGCTGCTTGGTGGGGGAGAGTTATTCAAACAATATTTGCCACAAGCGGACAAGTTATACCTTACTCAAATTCAAACAGAACTAGATGGCGATACTTTTTTCCCTCAATTAAATTGGGAGGAGTGGGAAATTGAATTTGATGAATATCGTAAGGCAGATGAACAAAATCGCTATGATTGCCGATTTTTAATTCTTACCCGAAAATAAATCAGATAAATGAAACAATACTTCTAGAACATTCATTAATCTAGCAAACAAAGAGATGATGATTTCCCCTTGAGTTCCCCTTTTTAAAGTTTCATAATGACCTTTCATTTTATTTTTGATAGTTTTAAATATCCCATTTTTAAACATTATCCCAAATCAGGGAAGACATTATGACGAAAACTGCAATTGAAACTCCATCAAATAAATCTGTATCAAATAAAACTAACCGTAAAAAAGGCTTAAGCATTTTTATTCTTCTCCTGCTTATTATTGGTATTGCTTGTGCTTTGTATTGGTTTTTCTTCTTGAAGGATTTTGAAGAAACAGAAGATGCTTATGTGGGTGGAAATCAAGTAATGGTATCATCACAAGTTGCAGGTAATGTAGCGAAGATTAATGCTGACAATATGGATAAAGTCCATGCAGGTGATATTCTAGTTGAATTGGATGATACGAATGCGAAACTTAGTTTCGAACAAGCCAAAAGCAATCTCGCCAATGCTGTACGTCAGGTAGAACAACTCGGTTTCACTGTGCAACAATTGCAATCAGCTGTGCACGCCAATGAAATTTCTTTAGCTCAAGCTCAAGGCAATTTGGCTCGCCGAGTTCAACTTGAAAAAATGGGTGCGATTGATAAAGAATCTTTCCAACACGCAAAAGAAGCTGTCGAGCTTGCCAAAGCAAATTTAAATGCCTCTAAAAATCAATTGGCTGCTAATCAGGCTTTATTGAGTAACGTTCCATTACGTGAACAACCGCAAATACAAAATGCAATGAGTTCACTCAAACAGGCTTGGTTAAATTTGCAACGTACAAAAATTAGAAGTCCAATTGATGGCTATGTAGCGCGTCGTAATGCTCAAGTAGGACAAGCCGTTTCAGTGGGCGGTGCATTAATGGCGGTGGTTTCTAATGAACAAATGTGGTTAGAAGCTAACTTCAAAGAAACCCAATTAACGAATATGCGCATTGGTCAGCCAGTAAAAATCCATTTTGATTTATACGGTAAAAATAAAGAATTTGATGGCGTGATAAATGGCATTGAAATGGGGACAGGCAATGCGTTTTCTCTCTTACCTTCACAAAATGCTACGGGTAACTGGATTAAAGTGGTGCAACGTGTACCTGTGCGAATTAAATTAGATCCACAACAATTTGCCGAAATGCCATTGAGAATTGGTCTTTCTGCAACGGCAAAAGTAAGAATTTCAGATTCATCAGGTACAATGTTACGAGAAAAAACAGAACCGAAAACGTTATTTTCTACTGATACACTTAAATATGATGAAAGTGCGGTAGAAGATTTAATTGAATCTATCATTCAGCAAAACAGCCATTAAGGCGGTGCTATGGACAATTCCGTCAAAAAATCCCCACCTATTCAAGGTGGCGCGCTGATTTTATTAACGCTGGCTTTATCTCTCGCCACCTTTATGCAGGTATTAGATTCTACGATTGCAAATGTGGCGATTCCTACTATTGCGGGCGATTTAGGCGCATCTTTTAGTCAAGGTACGTGGGTAATTACTTCTTTTGGTGTGGCAAACGCGATTTCTATTCCAATAACAGGTTGGTTAGCAAAACGTTTTGGCGAAGTGCGGTTATTTTTAGTCTCAACTTTTTTATTCGTTGTCTCTTCTTGGCTTTGTGGGATTGCAGATAGTCTTGAGGCATTAATTATTTTTCGCGTCATTCAAGGTGCTGTCGCAGGCCCCGTGATCCCTCTTTCGCAAAGTTTATTATTAAATAATTATCCTCCAGAAAAACGCGGAATGGCATTGGCGTTTTGGTCAATGACTATTGTTGTTGCACCTATTTTTGGCCCAATTTTAGGCGGATGGATTAGCGATAATATCCATTGGGGATGGATATTCTTTATTAATGTTCCGATTGGTTTGCTAGTTGTGCTAATCAGTTGGAAGATTTTGGGTAGCCGAGAAAGCGAAATTGTTCATCAACCTATTGATAAAGTCGGTTTAGTCTTACTTGTCTTAGGCGTAGGATGTTTGCAATTAATGCTTGATCAGGGGCGTGAGCAAGATTGGTTTAATTCTAATGAAATTATTATATTAGCGGTGGTTGCTGCGATTTGTCTAATTGCATTGATTATCTGGGAATTAACAGATGACAATCCTGTAGTGGATATTTCGCTTTTCCATTCTCGTAATTTTAGCGTAGGGTGTTTATGTACTAGTTTAGCCTTTTTAATTTATCTAGGGTCTGTAGTATTAATTCCGCTCTTGCTACAACAAGTCTTCCATTACACCGCGACGTGGGCAGGGCTTGCGGCTTCCCCAGTTGGATTATTCCCAATTTTGCTTTCACCGATTATTGGACGTTTCGGTTATAAGATCGATATGCGAGTTTTAGTGACGATAAGTTTTATTGTATATGCAATAACATTTTATTGGCGAGCGGTAACTTTCGAGCCATCAATGACTTTTGCTGATGTGGCTTTACCACAATTAGTGCAAGGTTTAGCGGTAGCCTGTTTCTTTATGCCACTTACTACAATAACGCTGTCTGGCTTGCCTGTGCATAAAATGGCTTCAGCCTCTAGCTTATTTAACTTTTTGAGAACTTTAGCGGGTTCTGTAGGGACATCTTTAACCACATTTATGTGGTATAACCGAGAAGCTGTTCATCATACTCAATTAACAGAACACATTAATCCTTATAACCCAATTTCCCAAAGTTTTTACCATCAAATGAATCAATTTGGTTTAAGTGATAGCCAAACTTCAGCTTACCTCGCTCAACAAATAACATCGCAAGGATTTATTATTGGTGCAAATGAAATATTTTGGCTATCCGCGATGGGATTCTTAGGATTGTTTATTGTGATTTGGTTTGCAAAACCTCCTTTCGGTACTCGGCATTAAAATAAATAGATATTACATACCAATCACAACACAATCGGCAACTGTTTTAGCTCTACTTTGTGCCTGTACTGCAAGATCTCGAGTATCAAAATTTGCTACACGAACACGGTTCCATTCGCCGTTAGTTTGTATTTGAGCATTTAATCCTGTCATCTGTAAGCGACCTTGCAAATTTTCAGCTTGCGCTCGATTTTTGAAAGCACCGCATTGTAAACCAAATTTCTTGCTATCCCGTACATTATTAACCGTTTTTATTTGTTCTACTTTTTTTGCGCTTTCAATTTTCTGTGAGTCTTGCTTTTTAATTGATTCCAACTTTACTATTTCTGCCTCTGTATTTTTCATATCTTCCGTTTTTTTGGATTGAGTTCTCGTTGCATCTTCTATTCTCAGTTGCTCAGCCAGTTTTCTAGCTTCATCAGCCGCTTTTTGATCTCTTTCCATTTGAATTAAAACTTGACGTTGTTCTTCTGTTAAACGCATATTTTGTTCTACACTCGCTGGATTATTATCTACAGGTACAGTACGCGTTTCTAAGGCTTTAATATAACTCCACACTTCCTCTGGACGATTAGGTAACACACTTTTAGGTTGAGCTTTTTCCTGTTGTGTTATAGCTTGCTGCACTATTACCTTGCTATTTTTATTTTTCAACAAATAAAGTCCAACAGCAAAAACCAGAACAATAAATAAAGCAAGAAAGATCAAGACATTTGTATTCTTTTTCTTATTTTTTTTTTTCTTATTATTTGAGCTACGACGCGCAGCAAAATCTCGATGTGCCACAATAAATTCCTAGATTTGAAGTGATAATTTTAATAATTCAACAAAATTTGCTAAGTTTACTGAAAAATAGTCTTTAAATAAAGACTAACATAAGTGGATCATTTATATAATTAACAGAATAAAAAAATACCGCACTTATACAGGTTATACTCAAAAAAGTTGGATAAAACAACTATTTATAAGTACGAATTACGTAAGATAACCTAAGTGCGGTTTGTTTTTTCTATGTTTTAATTAGTGGGTTGTTTTATTTTCATCAAAAACCGGTAATGGTTTGTGTTCAGTTGCGACATAGCTATATACCACAGGCAAGACGAACAAGGTAAAAATAGTACCAATGGATAATCCAGCCACAATCACTATCCCCATACTAAAGCGAGATACCGCTCCCGCACCTGTTGCATAGAGTAATGGAATTAAGCCGGCTACCATTGCAGCGGTTGTCATTAGAATTGGGCGTAAACGCACTTTTGCCGCATGAGTGATTGCCTCAATACGCGTTTTCCCATAGTTTAGCTGTTCTTCTTTTGCCACTTCGCACATTAAGATACCGTGTTTAGTGATTAATCCTACTAGGGTAATCAATCCTACTTTTGAATAAATATTCAACGTAGTGCCAGCTATACCGAAGAAAGAGAGTAAGTTTAAACTCACTAATGCACCACTTACGGCTAATGGTACGGAAATCATAATTACCATTGGGTCACGTATAGATTCAAACTGAATAGCAAGCACCAAGAAAATAATTACGACAGCAAGAATGAAAGTCATCGTAAGTGCATTACCCTCTTGTACTAATTGACGAGCTTCGGATTTGAAATCATAAGTGTATCCTTGTGGCAAATTATCATTTGCCTGTTGTTGAAGCCAAGCAATGGCATCGCCACTTGATGTTCCCGGCATTGGTACAGCACTGATTTCAGCCGAATTTAATTGGCTGAAACGCGGTAATGATGTTGGCTGAGTTTCTAATTTCATACTGATAACACTACTTAATGGCACTGATTGACCATTAGATGCAGTTAAATAATAATTTTGGAAACTTTCTGGCGATAAGCGATCATCTCGTTTTACCTGCGAAATTACTTTATAAGCACGTCCATCTACATCCACACGCGTAACTGTCGCACCAGATAAGAAACTGCCTAAAGTATTACTAATCTGTTGCATTGTAATGCCGTAAGTTCCCGCTTTTTCCTTATCCACAGAAATCGTCATTTGTGCGGTGTCATAAGTTAAATTTAAATTGGAATAAATAAATTTACCTGAAGCTTTCATCGCATTTAAGAATTTCTCTGCAGTATTCGCTAAAGATTTATAATCTTGTGCAGTTTTTAACACAATAGAAACTGGCGGCCCTTGTTCTCCTGTATCAATTTCAGGAAAGTTAAACGCAGAAACAGATACTTCTGGAATAGATTTTGCTTTTGCATTTAATTCATTCATCACAACAGATTGTTTGCGTGTGCGATCTTTCCAATCTTTTAAAGTAATGATATTCAAAGAACCATTAGAATTTGGTGCGCCAGCAATACTCATCCCAAAAGAAACTTCAGGTGTTTCCATTACATTTTTCATATATGGTTGCATTGCATTTTGAATGTAATCCACATTCACACTAGATGGCGCATTACCAATCGCAATAAATGCGCCTTTATCTTCATTTGGTGTTAATTCACTAGAAAGCGCATTAAACAAAAATGGGAGCGTTGAGAAAATTACCACAGCAAAAGCCAGCATTGATTTACGATTGAGCATAACAAGATCAAGCATATATTCGTAAATACGATTAACCTTTCCTAATGTATGTTCAACCTTTTGTTCTAACCAAGTTGGTTGGGCATTTGATTTAAGCAACTTGCTACTCATCATCGGAGAAAGAGTTAATGCCACAATACCTGAAATCAAAACTGCACCTGCTAAAGTTAGTGCAAATTCTTTAAAAAGTGTTCCAGTAATTCCCCCCATTAAAGCCATTGGCGAATAAACTGCGATCAATGCAATAGTCATAGAAATAACGGGTACTGCAATTTCACGCGTACCAATAATCGCCGCTCGGAATGGCGTTTCCCCCTCTTTAATATGACGATCAACATTTTCCAGCACTACAATAGCATCATCCACAACTAAACCTATGGCAAGAATTAAAGCAAGCAAGGTCATTAAATTAATAGAAAAGTTGAAACTTTGTAGCAGCATTAATACGCCAATAAGAGAAATTGGAATAGCCAATATTGGAATTAAAATAGCACGGAACGAACCGATAAACATTAAAATTACCACTAAAACGATCAAAGTGGCTTCACCAATAGTTTTTATTACCTCGTGAATAGAGCTATTAATGGCAATAGTGCGGTCATAAAGAATATCGCTTTCCATACTGTCTGGCAGTTGTGTTTTTATACTTTCATATAAGGGACGAATCTTTTCTGCGACAGTTAAAGGGTTTGCTGTTGAGGTTGGATTGATGGCTAACACAACGGATTCTGCGCCATTTGCCGTAGCACGCGAATTATCACTTTCTTTATTTAATTCAACGGTTGCAATATCACGTAAACGAACTAAATCATCGCCATTTGATGAAATAATCAAGTTGCTGAGTTGTTCCACAGATTTCGTTGTGGTCTCAACTTTGTTACGATAACTCACATAATAGCCATTATCGTTCCCCGCAGCCGTTTGTACGTTATTAGCAGAAAGCGCAGACATTACTGCTGGAGCAGAAAGATTTTGAGCTGCCATTTTTTGTGGATCAAGCCAAATACGTAATGCATATTCAGCTGCACCAAATACCTGTACTTCGGCAACACCCTCAATGGTAAAAAACTGTGGTTTAACTACACGATTGATGTAATCAGTTACCTGACTAGAATCCAATTTTTTAGATCGGAAACTGATATACATAATACCGCTCCCGCCTGAAGAAGAGGATACACTAGGATCTTCAATACCATTTGGTAATGCTGACTTTACAGCATTTACCTTGGCTAATACATCTGCTAACGCACCTGCAGGATCGGTATTTAATTTCATTTTTATAGTAATGGTCGAACTACTAGGCGCACTAGTCGAAGACATATAGTCAATATTATCGGCTTGCGCAATAGATTCTTCCAATTTTGAGGTAACAAATGCTTGGATTAAATTTGCATCTGCCCCTGGATATGCGGTACTCACTGTAATGACTGTAGTGGTCATTTTAGGGTATTCACGCACAGCCAATTTCGAGATTGCTTGCAACCCTAAAATAATCATTAACAAGCTAATTGAAACTGCTAAAACAGGACGACGAATAAATATATCAGTAAATTTCATTCGGATTTCCTCATACATTAAAGTGGTGTTTTATGAGCAGGCTCTACTGCACCCACAATGTCTTTTTTAATCCATTCCACAAGGCTTTCATTACCAATACCTTGCTGACCGCCTGTAATAATTTTATCTCCCGCTTTAACTTCATTTCCCTGTAATTGGGCATAAACACCTTGACGATCTTTAGTAAATACGGTGATTTGTTTCGCGCGATAGAGACGATCCAATTTTTCATTACCTGACATTTTTCCTTTTTCTTCTTCAGATAATGGTTCAAGTAAATAGGCAATTTCGCCATACATATTGTAACTAATAGCAACTTGGGGAACGACAACTTGATTTGTTTCAGTTGGAAGCGCAATGCGTAAACGAGAAAACATACCTGAAAGCAATTTACGTCCATCTTCTGGATCAAATGTTGCTTGAATATCCACAAGCCCAGTAGCTGCATTTACGGCAGGTTCAATCGCCGTAATACGTGCAGAAAATGTTTCGCCAGAACGAGCATCAACAGTAGCCGTAACATGCTGACCAATATGCAACTTATCTAAATCATTTTGTGAAAGAGCAAAATCTACTTTCATTGAGCTAGTATCTTCTACACGCACAATTTCTGTTCCAACATTCACATATTGTCCAACATTTACTTTCACAATACCTGCTTTGCCATCAAATGGCGCAACGATTTTACGGCGTTCAATTGCTGCTTTGAGAGATTCGATATTGGCTACTTGAGCATCATAAGCCGCTTTTGCGTTATCTATTTCTTGTCGTGAAACAGCATTGCTTTTCAATAAATTCGCATAACGTTGATAAGTTTGACGAAGAGCTGGGAGTTGTGCCTGGGCAGCTTGAAGGCTAGCATGTTCTACTGAACTATCGAGTTCAATGAGTAAATCGCCTTTTTTCACTTGTTGGCCATTTTGTACAAGTACTTGAGAAATCGTACCTGCATTTTGTGTACTGAGCATCGCGCCTTGATGTGGACGTATAAGCCCTGTTGTATTGATAACAGGTGTCCACTCGCGTGGTTGTACTTCAAGTGCAGTCACGGGACTTGAAGGTTCTGGCATACTAGCAATCACTCGACTTGTCATTACACCTTTAAATATATTAAAACCGATGACACCAGCAAAAATTAAGACAAATACAGCTAAAATCACTTTCATCAAGAAAATATGTGAGCGTTTTGGTCTTTGATGTTGAGTTTGACTCATGTTTAAAGCTCCGTTATAAAATAACAACTATTATTTCTGAATCGCACGCCAAGAACGTTCAATCACAGATTCTAAAATTTCAGGATTAAGATCGAAATCGATAAATTTTGCATCAGAGGCCAAATTTATCGCCGTTTTCAAACTTAATAAAAAGAGAATATCTTCAGGTAACTCGGCTAATAAGCCAGCTTTTTTGGCTTGGTCACAAAATAAATCCCAACGACAATTTTTAACGTTTTTACAAATATCCTTGAAATTCGGCAAAGATTCATATTGCTTTAAATTGGATAGAATAGTGGGATTTTCTTGTAAGAAATACCAAATGTTTTTCCACATTTGTCGATACTGTTCGAAAAAAGGCTTAGATTCATCAAAATCTTTTTCAAGTGTTCCCATAAACATTGAGAACACCCTGTGTGCAAATTGTTCAAGCAACTCATCTTTATTTTTGAAATAAAGGTAAATCGTTCCTGCTGCTACATTTGCTTCTTTCGCAAGTTTGTGCATAGAAAGTTGATTCAACCCTTCTTTTGCCATTAAACGATCTGTCGCTGAAAAAATCTGTTCAGCTAAGTCTGTTTTAGCTTGTCGCATAAGATCCTTGAGTAAAATAAGGAGCAATAATCGCTCAAAAATGAATGAGCGTTCATTTTATTTATTTTTTGTTTTTTAGCAAGTTAAAAAACAAAAAAGCACAACTAAAATGGGCAACATTTAAAAGCTAGATTTTGTAATCAACTTTTAAATGTTGCCCATTTTGACCGCACTTTTGATTAGTGAGAATAAACAGCTAAATTAGCTCTAGTCCTAACACTTTACGACCGTTAATACTTGCGATATTGACCATTTCATCTAAGTGTGGGAAACGGCAACCCGCAGCTAATAGGCTTAATTCTTGCCATAAATCGCCTTCACATAGAGGAACCATGTAATCACAAATATTATCTGTGCCTAGGGCAACAGTGATACCTTCGGGAATCATTTCATCTGCTGGCGTGAGCGCATTGTGGAATGGCATAAGATCTTCTTTGCGATTACTGTCAATCCATGCCATCGGACAGGCTATCATCATCATTTTGGCTTTACGCATTTTTTCGTAAAGTTTGTAGCGATATTCTTTTGAATGTGAGCCAATGGAAATACCGTGGATACCTACAACTCGCCCCTCCATTCCGTGTTCAATGGTTTTGTCGCAAAGTTGCTCGGTTTCTTTTTCACTTGGATTGTTGAATTGGTCTACATGTACATGACACATAATTCCAAGAGATTTGGCCTTATCTAACAAGATATCCATCGCTTCTAAGCCACGTCCATAATCCAATTCATCACGATATGGTAAGCCGCCAATCATATCTACCATTTCTGCACCAATATCAAACCATTTACGTGCAGTGGGTTCGATTACCCCTTTTAAAGTTTGATTGGCAAATTTCAAAATAATGTCATGTTTATACACTTCGCGGGCTTTGTGTGCGGCAATAATTGCACGATCTTCACAAATTGGGTCTATATCGACAAAAGTACCAAATGCGGTTACACCTTGGGATATCATTAATTCAATAGATTGGCAAAAACGTGCGTAATAATCATCAACACTGGAAGTGCGTTTTACTTCATCCACTAAATCCCATTTTTGTTGCAAATTACTACTATGATAAATCCCAATTTTCTCTGGCGTCATCGTAAAAGCGCGGTCAGCATGAGCATGGGCATTTACCCACCCGCCTTTTTTGATAATTTCATCGCGAATATAGGTTTTAAAACTACGAACGTGGCTTTTCATACAAACTCCGTAAAAAAGAAAGGATAAAAAGACGAGAATGTATATTAATTGAAAGGTGCTGTAAGTACGGCGAGAAGCATTATGGTAATGTTATGAAAAACTCACGGATTTTCATTAATAACATTTTTCAGTCTTAAACTGAGGCGTGAGTATAAAGGCTTAAGGGCAAAAAATCTATTCTTTTATGCACTTATAGGTTATTTGTCGTAACGCGGGCATTCACATATCTAACTAGATATAATCACTATTCTATAAGAACTTAATAAACGCGTGGGCTAACGCCCACCCTACATAATTTAGACTTATCTACACAACTTCCATAGCGTGGATACAAGCCCACGAGATGAATAAAAGGATATAAAATACTGTCAAAATTAACCGCACTTTTTACCTTTATAGATTATTTTTCAAAGAAGAAATTTTGTAATTGGAAAGCTTCTAAGAAGATTCCAAGTGGCGGTCTGTCTGAAGATTGCTCAATATAATCTTTATCGAGTTTTTTGTAATTACCTTTGCGATCAATGTGATATTGTGTTCCATCAGGTTGAATTACCACATTCCAGTGGAAATTAGAGGCAAGCACCCAGTCATCCCCCTTAAGATCAAAGAGATTGCGTCCTTGACTATAATCCATCAACGGGTTTTCTACACGGAATATTGTCTGCATGAATGCAGAGAAAATATCAGCATGATTACTTAATCCATTTTGTTTGCCTACTGGTAAATCTTTCCAATATACAAGCAATGGCACTTGCACTTCATCGCGCCCAAAGTAGTTTTCTCGCTCTTTGTCATTCATTTCATTGAAAGTTAAACCGTGTTCAGCAGTGATAATCACTAATGTGTTTTCAAGCTGTGTATTTTCTAGCACTTTTGCTAAAAGTAAATCCACGTCCTGTAAAGTGCGGTCATAATCTGCTTGGTTTTTAGCCTCCAAGGCTAAATCCAAATAAGCAAACCAAGGTAAGTCAGTTTTTTGTGCTTTAATAAAATCATTGAGATTTTTTACCGCACTTTCATTGTTTGGTTTGTTGGTTTTATTTGATGAAAGTTTCATTTCACGAAATATCGCTTGACGGAATAAACTATCTTTGAAATTCGTAGCAGAAAATAAACCCAATTGATAATTTTCAGCACGTAATTTTTCGATTAAAACAGATTGGGTATGATTGCTTAAAATGCTATCGGTGTAATTTGCATTTAAGCCATAAAATAATCCTACTAATCCTGCATTATTACTATTACCAGTACTGTAATGATTCGTAAATTCTGTTACGCTCGTTGCAAATTCAGCTAACTTGGGCATTTTGCCTTGAGAAATGGCATCGTAACGCAATCCAGAAACAGTGATCATCAAAATGTTTGGTTTATTGTCAATTGGTGCAAAAGTGAGTGTTTTTTTAGGATAATCAATCTTTAAGGCATCTAAACGCCCCTCTTGTTTTAATGTTTGTGCGTACTGATCGCCATCAATGAATCCGTGTTTTTCTAAAAAAGAACGAGCTGTCATTGGATAAGATAAAGGGAAATTAGAGCGTTGCATAGTGATCGGACGATACAAATAAGCATCTGCCCAAGCATAAATTAAATGTGTCGCAATGAACGTTGTGGTTAAGAATATACCAGTGCCTTTTAGCCATTTTTGGCGTTCAAGACTACGTAACTTTTCCCAACTCCAGCGAGAAAATAACATTTGTGCCAGTAAAATTATTGGCATAGGTGCAAAGAAAATTTGCCAATCGCGCGACATTTCACCATTTTCTGGATTGACCAGCAAATTCCATACAACAGAGGATAAATGCAGATTAAAACGATTGAAAACGGCGGTATCAAATAATAATAAGGTTGTACAAATCGTGGAAAAAATCACGGTTAATCCGCGAAAAGTGCGGTGATTTTTAACAATGAAACTCAGAGGAAAGACCACCAGTAAGTACAACGCAAAAACGTTGAAACTGAAATGCCCGAGCAAACTCACAAAGAAATAAAGTTTTCCTGCGAGAGTATCTGGCCAGTCAATGATAAAGGCATAACGTGCACCAATAAGAATAGCAACAATGATATTAAAAAAGGCAAACCAATGACCCCACGAAATTTTTCGTGAAACGTCATCGCGGTATTGTTTGCCGCTGAAGGTGCCTTTTTTAATCCATTTCATATTAACGTGTTTTTACCGCATTAATTAAGGAATTCGAAAACGCTTGAGCTAATGCCTCACGTTGAGTTTGTGGAACGCTGGTGGTTAATAAATTACTTGCCATGTTCCCCAGTGCGATTAACGAAAGATCTACAGGGGCTTTATGCTTTTCTAACACTGCTATCATATCGTTTACAATCGCACTTAATTGAGCATCAGAATATTTAGAATGTTGAGCCATAATGTTAAAAATAAAAAAAATTTGGCTTATGATACCCGATTATTTGGTAGAACCTAAATAATTTCTTTTTTCTTGCTGAAAAAGTGCGGTTATAATTTGCGGCAAATTTTTCAAAGGTGACAAAAATGAGTATTACCGTTAATCAAATTGTTTTGCATCAGTTAGTCAAAAATGTGGATGGCGACAGTATAAAAATGGAAAGCGTATTACGCGACGAGTTGCTGTCCATTACACCAGAAATAGAACAAATGATGTTGCAATTGCATCAAGGCTATCAAAATAAAGCGAAGGCTTTTGGCGTGTTTCAGGAAAAGTCTATATTTGCACAACATTTAAATCGTTTATTAGAGCAAGAAATTGAGTTTTTGGGTTTTAGTCAATATTCAACAAAATTGCTTGCAGATGAGCTAGGTAAATATAACTTTGCGGAAAGTGGCACCTTAATTTTATGTCAATATAATTTCTTAGCGACAGATTATTTGTTTATTGCATTGCTTGATAGCCGTCATAGTATGCTGGTCGATGAGCATTTAGATATTCGCCGTACAGAATATTTGGATATTACTCAGTTTGATATTGCGGCACGGATAAATTTGACGGATTTGCAAGTAAACGCGAACTCTAATCGTTATTTAACCTTTATAAAAGGTCGTGTAGGTCGAAAAATTAGTGATTTTTTCATGGATTTTTTAGGTGCTGAAGAAGGATTAAATCCACAGGTTCAAAATCAATGTTTATTACAAGCCGTGAGTGATTACTGCGATCAAGGCGAACTCAACAAAGAGCAAACTCAAGCGGTAAAAAAACAAGTGTTTGAATATTGTAAAGGTCAGCTTTCAAACGGTAACAATATTGAATTAAGGGAACTTTCTGATTCATTACCCACTCTAAATGAACAGCCTTTTGTCGCCTTTACGGAAGAACAGAATTATGGTTTGGAAGAGAGTATTCCACCAGTACGTTCAGCATTGAAATCGCTAACAAAATTCTCTGGGTCAGGAAAGGGTGTTACCTTAAGTTTTGATGCGGAATTATTGAATACACGTATTCAATGGGATCCTATGACAGATACCCTAACCATCAAAGGTTTACCGCCAAATTTAAAAGATCAATTACAAAAGGCTTTAAAATCAGAGAATTAATTTGGAAATACACCCAATTTTGGATATTATTTGACAGAACTTTTGCACAAATTAAGGTAAAGAAAATGCAAGTTAAAACACTTTTAGGCGCAACCTTTTTAGCATTAAGCCTCGCTTCTTGTTCCACCGTTGAAAAAGTTGTATATCGAATTGATGTACCGCAGGGCAACTATTTAGAAGCGACTACCGTTGCGCAAGTTAAAGAAGGCATGACTGCTCAACAAGTACAATATTTGTTGGGAACGCCAGTATTAATCGATCCTTATAATAACTACACTTGGTATTACGTATTCTTACAACAACGTGCCTATGAAACACCAGCTCAACATACGCTAACCGTAAAATTCGATCAACGTGGGATTGTGACAGAAACCCATCTTGATAAACCTTTACCAGAGGTTTCACAACAAGGCGAAAATAACACCATCATTGAAACAGGTGAGAAACCAAAATCAAGTTGGTGGAAATTCTGGAAATAATCTTTTTATTTTCACCGCACTACAATAATAATTGGTAAAAGGAATCCCCAATGTCAAAACTCTTGCTCGTTGATGATGATATTGAATTAACTGAACTACTTTCTACACTTTTAGAACTTGAGGGTTTTGACGTTGAAACAGCAAATAATGGATTAGAAGCATTACAAAAACTCAATGAAAGCTATAAGCTGGTTTTGCTTGATGTAATGATGCCAAAGTTAAATGGTATCGAAACATTAAAAGAAATTCGTAAAGTCTCTAACGTGCCAGTGATGATGCTAACAGCAAGAGGCGAAGACATTGATCGCGTATTAGGCTTAGAATTGGGAGCGGATGATTATTTACCCAAACCTTTTAACGATCGTGAGCTTATTGCAAGAATTAAGGCAATTTTGCGTCGTAGTGCATCTCCTTCAAATAATATCTCAAATGTAGAAATCCTTTCTTTTGACGGAATAACTCTCCACTTTTCTCACGGAATTGCAACCTATAATGAAGAAAATCTCAATTTAACTGATTATGAATTTAAGATCCTTTGTTTATTGCTTAAATCTAAGGGAAATGTGGTAAGTCGAGAAGAATTAAGTTTAGAAGTAATGGAAAAACCGCTCACTCCATTTGACCGTTCTCTTGATATGCACATCTCTAATTTAAGACGCAAATTACCAGAACGAAAAGACAAGCCCTCTTGGTTTAAAACTTTACGCGGAAAAGGATACGCTTTAGTTACCTAATTTTTATAAAATTACGTTATTTTTTCAATTTAAATCAACTCACTATCCAAACATTTCTTATGTTTTGGTTTTCTTTTTTCATAATGATGAGCCTTGTGATCGCCGTACCTAATTTCGATCTCAGAATTTATTCCCCATTAAAAGAAGCGAATATTGTTAATTACCAAAAAGAAATTCTTCATATTTTTATCCAAAAAGAAGAATTCCTCAGGATCTGCATCAATGACAACGGATCTGGGGTAAATCCGAATGAATTTGAAAAAATTTTCACTCCGTTTTATCGCGTCGATGAAGCGCGAACTAGAGCGACTGGAGGCACAGGATTAGGGCTTGCAATTGTGTCTCATGTAATAAAAGAGCATCAAGGAAGTGTTTGGGCTGAAAAAAGCCCATTGGGCGGGCTATCAATGAATATAAAATTGCCATTATGGATCAGTAAATAAAAAGTGCGGTAATTTTTACCGCACTTTTACCTTTAAGCATTGTCCACAGCAAAAGAAATGACGTCATTAATTTTTTCGCAATCTAAAGCGATCATCATTAAACGATCTATTCCTAATGCGACACCAGAAGAATCTGGCATACCCGCGTCTAAAGCAGCAAGAAAGCGTTCATCAATTTCTCGAGTAGGCAATCCACATTTTTTTCTTTGTTGATTATCTAATTCAAAGCGATGACGTTGTTCCTGCGCATCGGCAAGTTCGTGAAAACCATTGGCTAATTCTAACCCTTTGTAATAAAACTCAAAGCGTTCTGCCACACGTTGATCTTCTGGGCTAACTTGTGCTAGGGCGGCTTGCGTTGAAGGGAAATGATAAACCGCAATAGGTCGTTCTTTCCCAATTTGAGGCTCAACGACTTCACTAAATAAAAACTGTAATAACGTATCGCGATCTTCATCATCTTCAGCCATAAAATTATGTTTACGTGCTGCTTCGATTAATTCTGAACGTTCAGCTGATAAGGGATCTAAGCCTACATATTCTTGGAAAACAAATTGGTAGCTTAAACTTTCTGCAGGTGGGCAATCTAAAATTTGTTGGAGCAAATCATCCACTTCATTAATTAAACGATGCATATGAAAGTGCGGTCGATACCATTCCAACATAGTAAATTCTGGATTATGGCGATTTCCAGCCTCTTCATTGCGAAACACTTTGCTGATTTGGAATATCGGCCCACTGCCAGCAGCAAGCAAGCGTTTCATATGATATTCAGGGCTTGTAGAAAGCCAAAGTGTTTTGGATTGATTATCAAAAGGCGCAAGAAATTCCGTGCTAAAGGTGGAGAGATGTAAATCAGTGACGCCAAATTTACTTAGAACAGGGGTCTCTACTTCAAGTAAGCCTCGCTCTGTAAAAAATTGACGAATTTCAGCAATAATTTTTGCCCGTTTAAGAAGATTTTTTATATCAGCAGAAGGTTGCCAATGATTAAGTGCGGTCATTTTTAATCCTGTTTTAAAAATTTTGCACATTGTAAACGAGAGCTACTCTCAACTCAATCTTAGCTTTTTTGAGGTAGATCACAAAATACGATCTTTTCCATCTTTAGACATAAAAAACGTTATTAATTTGTAACAAAAAATGGCACAATGCCCACGTAATATTACCCTTTTAGGGGATTTATTTTTACTTTCTATTGATTGGAGGATATCGTGCAAACAGTTAATGTCGATATTGCGATTGTTGGTGCTGGTGGCGGTGGTTTACGTGCAGCGATTGCCGCAGCAGAAGCAAATCCTAACCTAAAAATTGCATTAGTTTCTAAAGTATACCCGATGCGTAGCCATACCGTGGCAGCAGAAGGTGGCGCAGCGGCAGTTATCAAAGAAGAAGATTCTTATGATAAACACTTTCAAGACACCGTTGCGGGTGGAGACTGGCTTTGTGAGCAAGATGTAGTGGAATATTTCGTGCAACATTCCCCTGTAGAAATGACTCAATTAGAACGTTGGGGATGTCCTTGGAGCCGTAAAGCTGATGGCGATGTAAACGTACGTCGTTTTGGTGGAATGAAAATTGAACGTACTTGGTTCGCAGCAGATAAAACAGGTTTCCATTTACTACACACACTTTTCCAAACTTCTATTCAATATCCACAAATCCAACGTTTTGATGAACACTTCGTATTAGATATTCTTGTTGATGATGGCCATGCTCGTGGTATGGTTGCAATGAATATGATGGAAGGTTCACTAGTTCAAATTAATGCCAATGCGGTTGTGATTGCCACTGGCGGTGGTTGTCGTGCATTTAAATTTAATACCAATGGCGGTATTGTAACAGGTGACGGCTTATCTATGGCGTATCGTCACGGTGTACCACTTCGTGATATGGAGTTTGTTCAATATCATCCAACAGGCTTACCTAATACGGGTATTTTAATGACCGAAGGTTGTCGTGGCGAAGGCGGTATCTTAGTGAATAAAGATGGCTATCGCTATCTTCAAGATTACGGTCTAGGTCCTGAAACGCCAATTGGCAAACCGCAAAATAAATATATGGAACTTGGCCCTCGTGATAAAGTTTCTCAAGCATTCTGGCAAGAATGGAAAAAAGGTAATACCTTAAAAACCGCAAAAGGCGTGGATGTTGTGCATTTAGATTTACGTCATCTTGGCGAAAAATATTTACACGAGCGTCTGCCATTTATTTGTGAATTAGCAAGTGCTTATGAAGGTGTAAATCCAGTAAATGAACCAATCCCAGTTCGTCCAGTTGTTCACTATACAATGGGCGGTATTGAGGTTGATTTTAACAGCGAAACTCGTATCAAAGGTTTATTTGCTGTAGGAGAATGTGCATCTTCAGGTTTACATGGTGCAAATCGTTTAGGATCTAACTCTTTAGCTGAACTTGTTGTGTTAGGTCGTGTTGCAGGGGAATATGCGGCACAACGTGCAGTTGAGGCTCAATCGGTAAATCAAAGTGCGGTTGATGCTCAAGCAAAAGATGTTGTTGCTCGTTTAGAAGCCCTTCATAAACAGGAAGGTAATGAATCTTGGTCTGAAATCCGTGATGAAATGGGTACTGTGATGGAAGAAGGCTGTGGTATTTACCGTGACCAAGCAAGCATGCAAAAAGCAGTAGATAAAATTGCAGAATTAAAAGAACGTTACAAACGTATTCGCATATCAGATAACTCAAGTGTGTTCAATACAGATGTACTTTACACAGTTGAGTTGGGTTACATCCTAGATGTTGCACAATCTATTGCAAATTCAGCGATTGAACGTAAAGAATCTCGTGGTGCCCATCAACGCTTAGATTACACTGAACGCGATGATGTAAATTATTTAAAACACACACTTGCTTTCTACAATGAAAATGGCGCACCGCGCATTGAATATAGCCCAGTGAAAATTACCAAATCTCAACCTGCAAAACGTGTTTACGGTGCGGAAGCAGAAGCTCAAGAAGCAGCTGCGAAAGCTAAGGAGCAAGCAAATGGCTAATTCACCAGTAATGAATGTAGAAGTATTACGCTACAATCCTGAAATCGATCAAGAGCCGCATCTAAGTACGTATCAAGTACCTTATGATAATCAAACCTCCTTGCTTGATGCATTAGGTTATATTAAGGATAAACTTGAACCCTCTCTTTCTTATCGTTGGTCTTGCCGTATGGCAATCTGCGGTTCTTGCGGGATGATGGTAAATAATAAACCGAAATTGGCTTGTAAAACGTTCTTACGTGATTATAGCGGCCATATGCGTATTGAGCCGTTAGCAAACTTCCCAATTGAACGCGACTTAGTAGTTGATTTAAGCCACTTTATTGAAAGTTTAGAGGCAATTAAACCTTATATTATTGGTAACGAAGCGCCAGCATTAGATGGTAAACCACATCCATCAAAAGAGTTGCAAGTAAGCCGTACTAAACAAACGCCAGCACAGCTTGAGAAATATCGTCAATTCTCAATGTGTATCAACTGTGGTTTATGCTATGCTGCTTGCCCTCAATTTGGTTTAAATCCAGAATTCTTAGGCCCTGCAGCTATTACTATGGCTCATCGATACAATCTTGATAACCGTGACCATGGTAAAGCAAAACGTATGTCATTATTAAATGGTAAAAATGGGGTTTGGAGTTGTACTTTCGTTGGATATTGCTCAGAAGTTTGTCCAAAACATGTGGATCCAGCTTCTGCAATTAACCAAGGAAAAGTGGAAAGTGCCAAAGATTATGTTATCTCTATGCTAAAACCAAAAGGCTAAGGGGAAGAATATGTCAGTAACAGTAAGTAAACGTAAAAAATATGTTCGTCCAATGACAGCGACTTGGTGGCAAAAATTAGACTTCTATAAAGCTTATATGCTACGTGAAGCGACTTCAATCTTTGCTGTATGGTTTTGTATTGTATTGCTTTATGGTGTTCTTTGTCTCGCAAGCAATCCAATACCAGGCTTAGGCATCTTGAGCTTTATTGAGTTTTTAAGAAACCCAATTGTGGTTTTCTTAAATATTATTACGCTTATCGCAACGCTTTATCATACGGTGACATATTTCTTAATGACACCAAAAGTGATGAATATCATTGTGAAAAATGAACGCTTACCACACCACGTTGTAAGAAATGCACTTTGGGCGGTAACCGCATTAGTTAGCGTGATTGCGTTAGTTTTAGTTTATATCTAAGGGGAGAAAAAATGGTTGATCAAAATCCAAAACGCTCCGGCGAACCGCCAGTATGGTTAATGTTCGGTGCAGGCGGCACAGTGAGTGCAATTTTCCTTCCTGTCGTTATTCTAATCATCGGTTTGTTATTACCATTTGGTTTAGTCGATGCGCATAATTTAATTACTTTTGCTTATTCTTGGATTGGTAAATTAGTTATTTTAGTGCTTACTATTTTTCCAATGTGGTGTGGTTTACACCGTATTCATCACGGTATGCACGATCTTAAAGTGCATGTGCCAGCAGGTGGATTTATCTTTTATGGTTTAGCCACAATTTATACTGTTTGGGTGTTATTTGCGGTAATAAACCTGTAATAAAAATGATATAAATAAAAAAACGAGTCTTAGACTCGTTTTTTTATTTTATGTATCAAGTAAATATTTTTTAGTTTGTTTTACTTTATAAATTTGATTGAATTTTTTATAAATGGCTCAAACATTCAGTACCTAAATTTCCCATTTGTCTCAAAATCCAAGTTTGTTTTTTACGAACTAATAAGCTTGGCTTATTTACTTTATAAATGATTGGATTGGGCAACACCGCTGCTAAAAGAGCGGCTTCATTTTGCGATAAATTTTTAGCTGATTTTTTAAAGTAATAGCGACTTGCCGCTTCCACACCAAAAATGCCGTTCCCAAATTCTGCAATATTTAAATACACTTCTAAAATACGTTTTTTTGACCAAGTCAGCTCGAGCAACATAGTTGCTGGAACTTCTAAACCTTTTCGTAGCCAGTTTTGTCCGTGCCAAAGCATTAAGTTTTTAGCGGTTTGCTGGGAAATGGTTGATGCCCCTCTAATTCCTTTTTTAGATTTTTCGTTATACCGAATTGCTCGTTGGATAGCCTCAAAATCAAAGCCTAAATGTTCAGGAAAACGCTGATCTTCTGATGCAATCACGGCTAGCTGAATATTGGGAGAAATATTTTCTAGGCTGACCCAGTCATATTGAATTTGATATCGAAAATCGCCTTGTAAAAGATTAGCGACTTTTTGTTGTACCATATAAGCGGAAAATGGAATAGGGACAAAGCGAAAAATCAGCAATAAAGCAAAAACGGCGAAAAAAAAACGAAAGACAACTCGCTGCCAGTTTTTTTTCCACCATTTAGGACTAAATAAGCGTGAAAGTGCGGTAAAAATTCGCTTAGTTTTTTTCAATGAGATCAAGATGTTGTTTCATCCATTGCATAAAATCAGGATCCATCGTTTTAATCATATTGGAACCTCGAGTAATGGTGGCGGCGCTTGTATTCAAATTTTGCTGAATTTCTCGTTGTGGGAGATTTTTATCCAAGAGTTGAGAAACAATTTGCAAGCGTAATCCTACGGCATCTCGTTCATCAGCTGTTAATAATAAAGTGAGAAATTCTTGGGCTTTATCTTGCTCAAATGCTGTCTTCAGCATAGTCAAAAATGTGTTCCATTGTTCCAAATTACGACTAATATACATAATGATCACCTTATACTATTAAACTAGTATGTTTAGTATAGCCGATCCCATTCTTCATAGCGAAAAGTTTTTGGGTGTGCTTTGTTTTGTAAAATTTGGTAGTAAAAATCATAAGCGACGACATTTTGCACATAACCACGAGTTTCATAAAAAGGAATAGATGCTACAAATTCGTCTAATGCTAATTTTCCATTAGATCGTGCTAACCATTTTTCTACTCGATTTGCCCCTGCATTGTAAGCGGCTGCAATCAATATTCGATTATTAGGATATTTTCCATTAAGTTCATTCAGATGTGCTGTGCCGAGCGAAATATTATTTAATGGTTTAAATAAATCTTGTTCGCCTTGATAAGGTAGTTGATTATGCTCTGCAGTCAATTTTGCCGTGCTTGGTAGAAGTTGCATTAAGCCCCGCGCATTTGCTGAAGATTGTGCCATTGGATTCCAAGCACTTTCTTGACGGGCGATTGCCATTGCAAAAGTTTTGCTGATATTCAAATTTTGCAATGCCGCATTGAAGTATTCAGGATAAGCATTTGGCAGACGAAGGGACAGATAATCCCACGCTTTTGCCACAATAGAAGCATCAACAGCTAATTCAAACCATTGCTGATTTTTGGCATATTGTGCAAGTTTTAGCTGAGTTGTGAAATCCGCATTATCAAGTAAAATTCGCCAGCGTTGTTTTGCTAAACCATTTCGTCCAAGTTCTCTTAATTCTGTAATCATTGCAAAAGCTTGCTTAAAAGGAAGTTGTTCAGCTTGAGTAAAACTTGGCGCGACAGGGACATTCAGTTGATATATTTGTTTTAATTGTATTGCCGCTAACATTGGATAAAAGCCACGCTCTTTGGAAAGTGCGGTCAGTTTTTCTGTATTTTTTGATATATCTTGTTTCGCTTCCCAGTAACGCCATTCTTGCTTACTTTTTGATTCAGCAGAAAGCAAATTCAGCCAAGAGGTTAATTCAGTTTTTTGCCAAATTGCCATTCGTAAACGGCGTTCGGTTAGATTATCAGTTTTTAATTGTTGGATTTGTTCATCACGCCATTTTTGAAAATCAGCGTTTTCATTATCAAAAAAACGATTTAAAAAGGCTATTTTCCACTGTTTGATTTCATCCTCTGAAAGCTGCCAAGTATTCGCCCATTTTTGATAAGATTCAAAATTTGGGTTATTCATTTGTTCAGGTAACGTTTTAAGATAACGTGGGAAAGCATCAATTAATACGGTTTTATCTAAAGTGTTAGGATCGTTTTTTCTTACAATTTCAGCAAGTTGTTTAGGATTTTCTAGTTGATTTTGTTCTTTTTGATTCGTGTTATTTTCTTTGGCATTATCCGACGTTGCTGATGTTTGCTGTTCGTTTAAAGTGGATAGCTTTTGTAATAAGGCTTGAAATGCTGGCGTCACAAAAGGGTAATTTTGTTGCACTAACGCATTCAGTTCATTTATTGCTTGTTGTTTACCTTGAATATCATCATTCTGCAAAAAGGCGATTTTTGTCTCCCAAAATCGAGCAAGCAGATCATATTGCAAAGGGTAACCTTGCAATAAATCTATTAAGTTTTTTGTAATATTTTGAGTTGCTTCAGAAAACTGTTGATTTTTTACCGCACTTTTTAGCATTCCTTCAACTTGCAAGAAGATTTCACGTTGCTTTAAACGTTTTAAATAGTCTTGATGATGTGTAGACGCCCAGTTTTGCTTTTCTTGCTCAAGATTGATGGATGCTGTTGCCGTGTTAGGTGAATCGGCAAAAGCAGAAAGTGCGGTCAAAATACAGAGAGAAATTAAGGCAACTTTTTTCATATTACGTTATTTAAATTAAAAGACTTTTTTAAACGGCTTTACAATAACATCTGCATATACGCCCGCTTCGACATAAGGATCTTGTGCCGCCCAATCTTTTGCTGCTTGTAAGTTTACGAATTGTGCAATAACGGTTGAACCAGTAAAACCTGCTTCTCCTGGATTTTCATCATCAATTGCAGGATTTGGGCCTGCCGTAAGTAAACGGTTTTCCGCTTGAAGTTGTTTTAAACGAGCTAAGTGTTGCTCTCGTACGGCAAGACGTTTTTCTAACGTATTGGGAATATCTTGGGCAAAAATAACATAGTACATAATGATTTCCTTTTATTTACAAGGGTTGTTCTACTTCTAGTTCTGAAATTAAGGCTAATGCTTTTTCTAACTCTTGGTTATTTTCACGAGGAATCGTGCGAGAGCGACCATTATTATCAACTGCAACAAAAGTAAATACCGCATCAGTTACACAATAACGTTCGCCAATTGGCTCACTCGCCACTTTTTTTACCCATACTTCTACTTTAATTTTAATGGAAGAACGCCCAACTTTGAGACATTGTCCGTAGCAACAAACTACGTCGCCTACAGAGATTGGTTTAATAAAATTCATACTTTCAACAGCAACTGTAACCACTCGCCCGTGTGCAATTTCTTTCGCTAAAATTGCCCCACCCATATCCATTTGAGACATAATCCAGCCACCGAAAATATCTCCGTTAGCATTGGTGTCAGAAGGCATCGCCAAAGTTCGTAGTAAAAGAACACCTTTTGATTGGCGACCATTTTTATCAGTAAAATTGGCAGACATTATTTCTCTCCATCTTTTGAATTTGAGCCATCTTTGGGCAAATAACGATAAATATAAACTCCCGAAATAATGGTTGCAATCACTGTCATACCAATAATTCCGAAAGATTTGAAATCAACCCAAGCTTCTTCCGACATATTATGGCTGATATAAATATTTACCAACATACAAATAATAAAGAATATTGCCCAGCCGAAATTCAATGTATTCCAAGCCTTTTCTGGCAGTTGTAGCTCTTTACCAAGTAACTTTTTGATTAATGGGGTTTTAAATTGAAATTGTGCGATAAGTAAAACAATGGCAAATAAGCCATTGATAATCGTCACTTTCCATTGCAAATAGCGGATTTCATTAAAGTAAGCGGTTAAAAGTCCAAAAAAAACGACCGCACTTGCCATAATTTTTTGTTGTTTTTCAACGGTTCCGTATTTCCATTTTAAAATCACGATCTGCAAAATTGTTGCAACCACTAATACGATGGCTGCTTCACGTACACCACCGAGTTTGTAAGTAATAAAAAATAAAATTAAAGGGATAAAGTCAAGGAGTTGTTTCATATTGATTAATCCTTCATAAATAAGCTGTAGAAACGATAAGTCACTACTAGCATAAAAATATTAAGTAATGCACTGAAAATACCTATCGCCATATCAAACACAGCATTATTTGAAAGCGAACTTAATTGGAAAATAAGAATTGGCACGAGAAAATAAACCAGTAAGGTGTAAATAAACAATACGCCTTTTCTAGCGTTTCCCCTCATCCAAATTTTTCGGATAGTTTGCGAAAGTGTATCTTGGCTCGAAAGATAATGTACTACCGTTAAATTTAAACGAACAAAGAACCAAACGCCAACAAGCATCGCGATAAGTGACATAATAGAGGGCGATTTTTTTGTGAGCAATGCAGCAAAGGCTTCCCCAAGACCAAGTAACATTGGTGCAACCATTAATAGATCTAACAGAATTACACCTGCAAAACGACGCAAGGTAAGCGAGAAAGTTTGCCCTAAAGTGCGGTAATTTTGTAGGCTAATTTTGTGGATTGAGGTTAATCCCCAAGCGGCGATAAAACTCGTTAAAATCTGAGTAATAGCAATAGAAAACACAAAATTCGTGATACTTGCATTCGCGAGATTTAATACATCACTTTTATTTTCATCATTAACAGGGAAACTTAAAAGTGCGCTGGCACTTTGCACGATAAATAAAATTGCGACAAATTGCAGCATAATTTTTTTCTGATTACGGAAGAAATTCCAACTGTCTTGCAATACTTGCGTAAAGTTAATTTGCATTTTTTTCTCTCTATGAAAATGGTGGCGCAATTATACAAGGTTTGCCGATTATTGCATAAATATCCTTAATTCAGAATTGAATAGATAAAATAAAAGTGGACAAATTCGCCCACTTTTCATTCATTTTATTAAGATTGCGTCAGCTTTATTTTTTCTTCGCATATTTTAACGAGTCAATGGCTACCGCTAGAATGATAATGCTACCTTTAATGATGTATTGCCAGTAAGGGTTTACACCGATGTAAGTTAAACCGTAGTTGATAACAGTAAAGATAATAACACCTGTGATAACACCAATTACGGTACCTACACCACCAGCGAAAGATACACCACCTACCACGCAAGCAGCGATAGCATCTAATTCATACATAAAACCCAAGTTGTTAGTTGCAGAACCGATACGACCAGCCTCTAGCATACCACCAAAAGCATAGAACATACCTGCAATCATATAGATTACAACTAAATTACGTGCAACATTTACACCAGATACTTTTGCAGCTTCAGGGTTTCCCCCAATGGCAAAGACATTTTTACCAAAACGCGTTTTATTCCACATAATCCATACTAATAATGCAGCTATCGAGGCATAGATAGTGATGTAAGAGAGTTTAAAGCTGCCGACTCGGAAGAATCCTTGAGCAAATGTTGAGAAATTTTCACTAAAACCTGCGATTGGCGAACCACCTACAGCATCATAGTATAGTGAGTTGAAACCATATACGATAATCATCGTACCCATTGTCGCAATAAATGGCGTCACATTTAAATAAGCAATAACTAAACCATTAATCAAACCAATTAGCGCACCCACAGCGCATACTGCGAGAATTACGACAGGAATTGGAATTTCCCCCATTTCAGGGAACACTCGGTTTATATTATCCATTGATTGCAACATTGTTGCAGAGATAACTGCAGCCAAACCAACTTGACGACCAGCAGATAAGTCTGTCCCTTGTGTAATCAATAAACCCGCAACCCCTAAAGCAATAATTAAACGCACAGAAGATTGAGTGAGAATATTACTGAAATTGACTAAATTTAAGAATGTTGGATCTTGTGCAATGATGATGCCGAGCAAAATCAATAGCACAAAATAAATCGCATTTTGTTTTAAGAGATCAAAGGATTTGTTTTTTTCTAAGGCACTCATAATTCATTCCTTATGTTTATAAATATTTTGCCGCGAGTTGCAAAATTTCTTCTTGCGATGTTTTTGCAGTTTCAACGATACCCGCTAATTTACCGTTACTCATCACTAAAATGCGGTCAGTTACGCCTAATAATTCTGGCATTTCTGATGAAATCATAATAATGCCTTTATCTTTTTTAGCGAGTTCTTGAATGAGTTGATAAATTTCAAATTTTGCCCCGATGTCGATACCCCGTGTCGGCTCATCCAGCATCAGAATTTCAGGTTGAGTTAAAAGCCAACGACCAATAATGACTTTTTGTTGGTTACCACCAGAAAGAGAACCAATTGTAGTTCTGTGTGATGGTGTTTTAACATTCATTGAATCAATTACCCACTGGGTATCACTTTTCATTTTCTTCGTGCTAAGTAATTTCCACGGAGTGAGATAAGATTTCATATTTGAAATCAGTGAATTAAACTCAATGCTTAAATTAGAATAAATCCCCGTTGAACGACGTTCTTCAGTTACCAATGCAAAGCCATTATTAATTGCTTCAAGTGCGGTGTGATTTGTTACTGTTTTTCCATGTAACTTAATGGTTCCTTCAGTTAATTCTCGCACACCAAAAATTGCTTCAACAATATCAGTACGTTTAGCCCCCACCAACCCTGCGATACCGAGAATTTCGCCTTTACGCAACTCAAAAGAGACATTTTGAATAGAGGGTTGATTTTTTGCAGTAAGATTTTCTACTTGCAAAATCACTTCTTTTGGCACGTTGGTTTTTTCAGGGAAGCGTTGTGTTAATTCGCGACCAACCATCATTCCCACGATTTGTTCCATAGTGGATTCTTTCACATTGACCGTATTGATCCATTTGCCATCGCGTAAAATAGTAATTTCATCACAAATTTTGAAGATTTCATCCATTTTGTGAGAAATATAAATAATGCCACAACCGCGTTGTTTTAATTTGTCAATAATTTTAAATAGATGCTCGACTTCTTTTTCAGAAAGTGAGGATGTGGGTTCATCCATTATCACTATTTTCGCGTTGTACGAGAACGCCTTCGCGATTTCGATCATCTGCATTTGAGAAACTGAAAGCTTTGCGACTTTTTCTTTCGGATCTACATCAATATCTAATTCATCAAAAATTGCTTTAGTATCACGGTACATTTTCGCATGATCAACAAAAGGCCCTTTAAGTGGATAGCGTCCAAGCCACAAGTTATCCATTACGCTAGTTTGGCGCACGAGGTTGAGTTCTTGGTGTACCATTGAAATACCATTTTCAAGGGCTTCTTTTGATGTTTTAAAATTGACAGGTTTGCCTAAGAAAAGAATTTCGCCTTCATCTTTGGCATAAATTCCGAACAGGCATTTTAGTAATGTAGATTTACCTGCACCATTTTCACCCATTAAAGCGTGAACAGAATGAGAACGAACAGTTAAGTTTGCGTTATCTAAGGCTTTGACACCCGGAAAGGACTTGCAGACATTGGTCATAGTGAGCAGCACTTGGCTGTCTTGACATTGAGTTTGAGCTGTCATATCCAACCTCTTTAAAAAGGGGAAGAAAACTTCCCCTTAGATTACAACAAAAATCGATGGAAAATTATTTTAAGAAGTCACTTAAGTTGTCTTTATCCACACCAACATAAGGAATACGTACAACACGATCTTTTAATTCCCATTTTGTGCCTTCAGTTGCAGATTTACCTTGCGCTAGATTATTAGATAATTGAACAACCGCTTTGCCTTGATTAACACCATCGTTTAATACTGTGCCAGCAAGTTCACCTTTTTTAATGAGTTGTAATGCTTCTGGTAATGCATCCACGCCGAAGATAGGCAGTTTTTTACCGTGTGCTTTTGTTGCTTCTAAAGCACCTAAAGCCATACCATCATTGTTAGAAATGATAACTTCAATATCGTTCGCCTTAGAGCTAGATAACCAAGCATCCACTTTATCTTTCGCCATTGCAGCATCCCACATACCAGTATCAATAAATAATTGCTCAGTTTGGATACCCTTAGCATTAAGTTCTTCTACAACATATTTTGTACGAGCTTCCGCATCTGGGTGACCAGGTTCACCTTTTAATAATACAAATTGGATTTTGCCATCTTTATTTAAGTCAAGAGCTGGATTAGCTTTCCATTGTTTTGCAATAAGCTCCCCTTGAATTAAACCAGATTCTTTCGGATCAGTGCCCACATAGTAAGCATTGTCATAAGAGCTAATGACTTTTCTACCAGGATCTTTATTAAAGAATACGACAGGAATATTATCTGATTTGACTTTATTAATGATAGTTGGAGCCGCAGCAGGATCCACTAAATTGATAGCAAGTGTTTTCACACCTTTAGAAAGCAATACATCAACTTGGTCATTTTGAATAGATTGTGCGTTTTGTGAATCATTCATTAAAAGTTTAATGCCACCAACTGCTTTTGCTTCTTTATCGATTTCTTTACGCATTAAAGACATAAAGTTATCATCGTATTTATAAATAGTTACACCAATTTTATTATCGGCTGCAAAACTTGAAGATGTGCTACCTAAGCCAATAGCCAAAGCAATCGCACTTAATACTACTGTTTTTTTCATAATAACGCTCCTATATTTGGAATGTTGATATTCACTGATAAATGTTGCTCAGAACGGCAACTGCTCGCATCATAACTGAATTTTCTTTCAGAATCTGTGATCGAACTCACAGAAATGAAAACGATTACATTAAAAATTAATATTTGTGATCTAGATCACATTTTATTGCTAATATTATATTTTAGATTCCACTGAAAAACGGCGTACCAAAGTAGGGTTAAATTGAACCATTGGTGGGGTAATTATTTTCTCATCGGTTAAACTTAATGCTAATTTAGCGGCATAAGTTGCCATTAAATCAATAGGATAGCGAATTGTGGTTAGTTTTGGGATCAAATAACGGGCAATCGGCATATCATCAAAACCAACAATTGAAAATTGGCTTGGTACACTGATACTGTTTTCATTAAGCACAGAAATTGCGCCTGCTGCCATTGAATCATTATAGGCAACGACTGCAGTAAGATTTTTGTTATAACTGAGTAAATCAATCATTGCCTTTTCACCGCCTTCAAAATCTGGCGTATTGAGAGTTATCGCCTGTTCAATGATGGGGTAATTGTGATCTTTTAATGCGGCAAGATAACCATTTCGTCTTTCAACTTCGTCAAAAATGGCGTGATTTGAACCGATATATGCAATATGTTGATGCCCATAACGAATAAGCATTTCAGTGGCTAAATAGGTGCCTTTTTGATTATCTAAACTGACACAACGATGTTCATAACCTTTAATAACACGGTTAATGATCACCATTCCCGGCACGGTATTTAAATAATGGCTTAATTCATCATCAGATAAGGCTTTAGAATGTACAACAAGAGAACTACAACGTTTACGCAATAAGGTATTAATTGCTTCCCGCTCTTTTTCCGCATGATGATAACCAATACCGATAAGAATCGTTTTTTGATGCGCTTCTGCTACTTTATCCACCGCTTTCACTAAAATCGCAAAAAAGGCATCCGTCACATCGGTTACCACCACGCCAATTGTATCGGTATTTTGTACAGCAAGAGCTTGAGCATTTGCGTTAGGTTGATAAGCTAACTGTGCAATAGCTTGTTCCACCGCAAGGCGTGTATTTTCACTGACGGAAATCGAGTGATTTAATACTCGGGAGACCGTGGCGACAGAAACATTGGCTAATTTAGCGACATCTCGAATGGTACTCATAACGTTTTCCCTTATTATAATCTATAAATCTTATATTTTGATCATAAATAATTTGCGCCAAATTGAAAGCGGTTACTTTTATAATTATGAACTAAATCATAAAAAATTTTGCTTATTTTCTTATTTTGTGACAAAGATCACGGTTTATTCACAATAATTTAGTATAAATTAATGTAATCGCTTACATTGCTAAAAAACAGGAGTCAAAATGACCGCACTTTTTGAACCTACAGAACATCCACATCGTCGCTACAATCCGTTAATCGATCAATGGGTTTTAGTTTCGCCACATCGTGCCAAACGCCCGTGGCAAGGACAACAAGAAAAAGTGAATGAAGAACAAAAACCAAGTTATGATCCAACTTGTTATCTTTGCCCAAACAATAAGCGTATTACAGGGGAATTAAATCCAGATTATCGTAAACCTTATGTGTTTAAAAATGATTTTTCCGCGCTTTTAGAAGATACGCCAGCCCCTGAAAAATCCTCCGATCCTCTTTTCCGAAGTTCTCAAGCTCGTGGCGAAAGTCGAGTTATTTGTTTCTCTCCAGATCATAGTAAAACATTGCCATTATTGACCGCACTTGAGATTGAAGATGTGATTAAAGTATGGCAAGAACAACTTCGTGAGCTTGGTGCAAAATACCAATGGGTGCAAATTTTTGAAAATAAAGGGGCGGCAATGGGGTGTTCTAACCCACATCCGCATGGTCAAATTTGGGCGAATAGTTTCTTGCCAAATGAAGTTGCTCGTGAAGATCGTACACAACGTGATTATTTATTAAAACATAGTTCAGTAATGTTAGTTGATTATGTAAAACGAGAACTAGAGTTAAAAGAACGTATTGTGGTTGAAACTGAATATTGGGTAGCTTTAGTGCCTTATTGGGCTGTTTGGCCATTTGAAACATTGCTTTTGCCAAAAACTCACGTAAAACGTTTAACTGAATTAAGTGGCGAACAATCAAAAGATCTTGCGGTTATTTTGAAAAAATTGACGACCAAATACGATAATCTCTTTGAAACCTCTTTCCCATATTCAATGGGATTTCATGCGGCACCCTTTAATGGCGAAGATAACGAACATTGGCAACTACATGCTCATTTTTACCCTCCTCTTTTACGCTCAGCAACCGTGCGTAAATTTATGGTGGGATATGAAATGTTAGGCGAAAGCCAACGCGATTTAACAGCAGAACAGGCTGCAGAAAGACTGCGTGCCTTGAGTGAAGTTCATTATAAAGAAAGATAAGCCTGTTAGCGTGGGTAAGTATACCCACGGTTACTAAAAGTGGTTTCCCTTTGGGAAACTTATTATTGAACAAATAATTTACCCCAGAGGGGTAGCATTTCAGCTAGCTTAGGGTAGGCTACCCTAAGCAAAAGGAAGTTAATATGAATCCAATTAAAAACGCCCAACAACTCTTTACGCAAAAACACCAAAAACAACCAGCTCTTACCGTCTATGCGCCTGGCCGAGTAAATATCATCGGCGAACATACCGATTACAACGACGGCTTTGTTATGCCTTGTGCGATTAATTTTGGTACGGCCGTTTCTGGTACAAAACGAGATGATCATATTTGGAATGTTTATGCGGCGGATCTTGATGAAACTGATGAATTTTCTCTCAATATAGAAATTCCTAAGAGTGAACACAAATGGGCTAATTATGTGCGTGGAGTGGTAAAATTTATCCAAGAACGTTACCCGCATTTTCAACAAGGTGCAAATTTAGTGATTTCTGGAAATGTGCCGCTTTCTTCTGGATTAAGTTCTTCTGCAGCGTTAGAAGTTGCGGTGGGTAAATTCTGCCAACAACTTGGCGATTTACCGCTTTCTCACACGGATATTGCATTGAATGGGCAAAAGGCTGAAAACCTATTTGTTGGGGCAAATTGTGGCAATATGGATCAGTTAATTTCCGCACTTGGGCAGGAAAATCACTTTCTGATGATTGATTGTCGTAGTCTTGAAACCACTCCAACACCCGTGCCACAAGATGTCGCCGTTATTATTGTGAATTCAAATGTACCACACGATTTAGTAACAGGCGAATACAATACTCGCCGTCAGCAATGTGAAGAGGCGGCAAAATTTTTTGGCGTAAAAGCGTTGCGTGATGTTTCAGTTGAACAATTCCGAAAAAGAGAAGCGGAATTGACCGCACTTTCTCCGTTAGCAGCAAAACGCGCTCGTCATGTCGTAACAGAAAATCAACGAGTACTCGATGCTGTAGAAGCATTAAAGAACAATGATTTGACTCGTTTAGGTAAACTAATGGAAGCATCTCACAACTCAATGCGTGATGATTTTGAAATCACCGTGCCACAAATTGATTATTTAGTTGAATTGGCTCAACTTGTTATTGGCAAAAATGGCGGTGCGCGTATGACGGGCGGCGGTTTTGGTGGCTGTATTGTTGCACTTGCACCGCATGATAAAGTCGATGCAGTTCGTAAAATCATTGCGGATAATTACGAAAAAACCACAGGTTTAAAAGAAACTTTTTATGTATGCACTGCATCACAAGGTGTTCGAGTGATTTAAGAGAAAATGATGTTAGAACAAACCACTTTTAATGCACCTGATGGTGCATCTTATCAGCTGATAACCCTGCAAAATGAAAATGGAATGTGCGTTCAATTTATGGATTGGGGCGCAACTTGGCTTTCTTGTAAAGTGCCAGTAAATGGCACATTACGCGAGGTTTTATTGGGATGTAAAGTGGAAGATTATCCCACTCATCAAAGCTATTTAGGCGCAAGCGTAGGGCGTTATGCAAACCGAATTGCAGATGCTCAATTTGAATTGAATGGCGAACTTATTAAATTAAGTAGTAATCAAGGAAAGCACCAGCTTCATGGTGGAGAGGGCTTTGATAAACGCCGTTGGAAAATTCAAGAGTGCGGTAAGAATTTTGTGTGTTTTTCATTACATTCAGTGGATGGCGATCAGGGTTTTCCTGGTAATGTGGATGTGTCTGTAACCTATACGCTAACAAATGATAATAGCGTAAAAATTGAATATGCTGGGATCTGTGATAAGGATACCGCATTGAACTTAACGAATCATGCCTATTTCAATTTAGAAAATGCAGCACAAGGCAGTGACGTGCGTGAACATACATTACGTTTAAATGCTGATTTTTATCTACCTGTAGATAATGAGGGGATTCCTAATTCTCCATTAAAGCATGTAGTGAATACAAGTTTTGACTTCCGTATTGCTAAACCCATCAAACAAAATTTTTTACAAGGGGATCAGCAAGCAACAAAAGGTTACGACCATTCTTTTATTGTCAATAAAGCTTGGCAAAAGCCTTGTGTGTTACTGACTTCTCCAGCTGGCGATTTAAGTTTGGAAGTAAGAACCTCGCAAGCTGCATTGCAGGTTTATACGGGTAATTATCTTGCAGGTACACCAACGAGAAATGGCGAATTATATGCCGATTTTTCTGGCATAGCATTAGAAACTCAATGCTTACCCGACACACCAAATCATCCTGAATGGCAAAATTACGGCGGAATTCAAAAAGCAGACGAGCGATATTATCAATGGACGGAGTTTAAATTTAAATAAGCCATTATTTATAATAAAAATGTCATTACAAGATCTATAAATTAGGTTCATTTCTAGCGTTAAAAGCGGTAATACACCACCAGCCCCTTAATCTAATTTAATTGGTCAAGCAATGGCTTTTTTATTTACAAAGGTTTACACTAATTTCAAATTTACTCAGGAAATCTATTATGCTCATTTCTCATTCCGACCTTAACCAACAACTTAAATCTGCTGGAATCGGCTTTAATGCAACAGAACTACACGGTTTTTTAAGTGGTTTACTTTGCGGTGGCTTAAAAGATCAAAGTTGGCTACCGCTCTTATATCAATTCAGCAATGATAATCACGCTTACCCAACCGCATTAGTTCAACCCGTTACAGAACTTTATGAAAAAATTAGTCAAACCTTATCAGATGTTGAAGGATTTACCTTTGAACTTGGTTTAACCGAAGATGAAAATGTCTTTGCACAAGCAGATAGCTTATCCGATTGGGCAAACCAATTCTTACTTGGTCTTGGCTTAGCACAACCTGAATTATCAAAAGAAAAAGGCGAAATTGGCGAAGCGGTAGATGATTTACAAGATATTTGCCAACTTGGTTACGATGAAGACGATAACGAAGAAGAACTCGCGGAAGCACTAGAGGAAATCATTGAATATGTTCGCACCATTGCAATGTTGTTCTATTCTCATTTCAACGAAGAAGAAATTGAGAGCAAACCTGTATTACATTAAGGAGATCTAGGATGAAATTGGCTTATATGGCTGAATTGCCTAAAGAAGAATTCTGGGAACGTCGCACACGAGTATTCACTCAAATGCAACCTAATTCGGCATTATTGCTTTTTTCTGAAATCGAAAAACGCCGTAATAATGATTGTACCTATCCTTTCCGTCAAGACAGCTATTTTTGGTATTTAACAGGCTTTAATGAACCTAATGCTGCGCTGTTATTACTAAAAACAGAACAAACTGAAAAAGCTATTATTTTTCTCCGTCCACGCGATCCGTTACTTGAAACTTGGAATGGTCGCCGATTAGGTGTTGAGCTTGCACCACAACAACTTAATGTGAATGAAGCCTATTCTATTGAAGAATTCGCTACCGTACTGCCAAAAATACTGAAAAATTTGACCGCACTTTACTATGTGCCCAAAATTCATACTTGGGGTGATACATTGGTGTCAGAAAGTGCGGTGAATTTTAGCGAGATTTTAGATTGGCGACCAATGCTCAGCGAGATGCGCCTTATAAAATCGCCGAATGAAATCCGCTTAATGCAACAAGCGGGGCAAATTACGGCACTTGGGCATATTAAAGCGATGCAAACAACACGCCCAAATCGCTTTGAATATGAAATTGAAAGCGAAATTTTGTATGAATTTAATCGCCATTGCGCAAGATTTCCTTCTTACAATTCCATTGTTGCAGGAGGAAATAACGCCTGTATTTTGCACTACACAGAAAATGATCGCCCATTAAATGATGGGGATTTAGTACTGATTGACGCTGGCTGTGAATTTGCGATGTATGCAGGCGATATTACCCGCACTTTTCCTGTAAATGGAAAATTTAGCCAGCCTCAACGTGAAATTTACGAGTTAGTTTTAAAAGCACAAAAACGTGCGATTGAGTTACTTATACCGGGCAATTCCATTAAGCAAGCCAATGATGAAGTCATTCGTATTAAAACCCAAGGATTAGTGGATTTAGGCATCTTGAAAGGAGATGTGGATACACTTATTGAACAACAAGCTTATCGCCAATTTTATATGCACGGATTAGGTCACTGGCTAGGGCTAGATGTGCATGATGTAGGTAGTTATGGACAAGATAAGCAACGGATACTCGAAATCGGCATGGTGATTACCGTTGAGCCTGGTATTTATATTTCAGAAGATGCTGATGTGCCAGAGCAATACAAAGGCATTGGCGTGCGTATTGAGGATAATTTACTGATGACTGAATATGGTAATAAAATCCTAACTACAGCGGCCCCTAAAGAAATTGCAGATATTGAAAATTTAATGAATTTTTAATAAAAATGTTTAAATTGTGATCTAGTACACAGTTTTTTATTGCTCAAAATGTTAGCATTAGAACCAGTTAAAAACCGAACCAATCAGTTAAGGAGTCGATTATGTACAAACACGTTTTAGTGGCAGTAGATCTTTCTGAAGAAAGTCCAATTTTACTTAAAAAAGCAGTTGGGATTGCTAAACGCCACGACGCAAAACTTTCTATCATCCACGTTGATGTAAACTTCTCGGATCTTTACACTGGATTGATTGATGTGAATATGTCTTCAATGCAAGACAGGATTTCCACAGAAACACAAAAAGCTTTATTAGATTTAGCTGAAAGTGTGGATTATCCAATTTCAGAAAAATTGAGTGGCAGCGGCGATTTAGGACAAGTTTTAAGTGATGCCATCGAACAATATGATGTGGATTTATTAGTGACGGGACATCATCAGGATTTTTGGAGTAAGTTAATGTCTTCAACACGTCAAGTGATGAATACGATTAAAATTGATATGTTGGTTGTTCCGCTTAGAGATGAATAATTAACAAGAAATTTTTTTTTGAATAGTCTGAAATAACTTAAATTTTAACCGCACTTCTCAAATAGCGTCGTGAAGTGCGGTTTTATTTTGGGGTTTTGGCAAAAAGCCTTTTTATAAATTTCAAAAATATGCAAAAATAAGGCGATTTAGTTTTTATTTTATTATGGGTAACAAGGATTCTTTTTAATGAAAACAACAGCAGAAATAAGACAATCATTCCTTGATTTTTTCCATAGCAAAGGCCACCAAGTAGTTGAGAGTAGCTCACTTGTGCCGGAAAATGATCCGACTTTGCTTTTCACAAATGCGGGGATGAACCAATTTAAGGATGTATTCCTTGGAATGGATAAACGCCCTTATTCCAGAGCGACCACTGCACAACGTTGCGTGCGTGCTGGTGGTAAACATAACGACTTAGAAAATGTTGGTTATACCGCACGTCACCATACTTTCTTTGAAATGCTCGGAAACTTCAGTTTTGGCGATTACTTTAAACAGGATGCCATTAATTTTGCTTGGGAATATTTAACTTCGCCACAATGGCTTGGTTTACCTAAAGAAAAACTCTGGGTAACCGTGTATGAAACCGACGACGAAGCCTACAATATCTGGAATAAAGAAGTCGGTGTGCCTGCAGAACGCATTATTCGCATTGGTGACAATAAAGGCGCACCTTACGCATCAGACAATTTCTGGGCAATGGGCGATACGGGTCCTTGCGGTCCTTGTACTGAAATTTTCTACGATCACGGCGATCATATTTGGGGCGGACCTCCAGGCTCACCAGAAGAAGATGGCGACCGTTATATTGAAATCTGGAACGTTGTGTTTATGCAGTTCAATCGTTTAGCCGATGGCACAATGGAAAAATTACCTCGTCCGTCTGTTGATACAGGTATGGGTTTAGAGCGTATTTCTGCTGTATTACAACATGTGAACTCAAACTACGAGATTGATATTTTCAAAACATTAATCGCTAAAACGGCGGAAATTGTAGGCGCAACAGATTTAACCAACAAATCACTACGTGTTATTGCTGACCATATTCGTTCTTGTGCATATTTAATCGCCGATGGCGTTATCCCATCAAATGAAGGGCGTGGTTATGTCTTACGTCGTATTATTCGCCGCGCAGTTCGTCACGGTCACTTATTAGGTGCCAAAGAAGCCTTTTTCTATAAACTTGTGCCAACTCTAATTGAAGTAATGGCTGAAGCTGGGAAAGATGTAAAAGCCAAACAAGCAAATGTTGAAAAACTATTACGTTTAGAAGAAGAACAGTTTGCTCGCACACTGGAACGTGGGTTGAGTTTATTAGATGAAGCCCTTTCTCAAGTGAAAGATGGCATTCTTTCAGGTGAAGTTGCATTCAAACTTTATGATACTTATGGTTTCCCATTGGATTTAACGGCTGATGTATGTCGTGAACGCAATATCACTATTGATGAACAAGCGTTTGACCGTGAAATGGAAGCACAACGCACTCGTGCTCAAGCAGCGAGCCAGTTTGGTGTGGACTACAACAGCGTTATTCGTGTAGATGGCGAAACTAAGTTTGAAGGCTATACTGAAGTAGAATCTCAGGCAAAAATTACCGCACTTTTCTATGATGGTAAATCAGTGGAAAGTATCGAAGCAGGTCAAAGTGCGGTCGTTATTTTAGAAAATACGCCATTTTATGCAGAATCAGGTGGTCAGATTGGCGATAGCGGATATTTAAGCGCACAAGGTGTAACCTTTAATGTGAAAGATACCCAAAAATATGGGCAAGTATTTGGACACATTGGAGAATTAACGCAAGGAAGTTTAAAAGTTGGACAATCAGTGAATGCGATTGTGGATGCTAAACGTCGCCACAACACATCACTCAATCACTCAGCGACACACTTATTGCACGCTGCCTTACGTCAAATTCTAGGTTTACACGTTGTGCAAAAAGGTTCGCTTGTTTCAGATAAAGCCTTACGTTTTGACTTTGCACAACCAGAAGCCATTACCAAAGAGCAATTGAGTGAAATTGAAACATTAGTAAACCAAAAAATCCGCGCTAACTTTCCAGTTCAAACGGATATTATGGATATTGATTCCGCAAAAGCGAAAGGAGCAATGGCTCTCTTTGGCGAAAAATATGGCGATAAGGTTCGTGTATTAACCATGGGCGATTTCTCAATTGAGCTGTGTGGCGGTATTCACGCAAAACGCACAGGCGATATTGGTTTATTTAAAATTATTACTGAAAACGCAGTGGCTGCAAGCATTCGTCGTATTGAAGCTGTAACAGGTCAAAATGCCATTGACTGGTTACATAATCAACAACGCATTCTGACCCAAAGCGCAGACTTATTAAAATCAGACGTAAATACCTTAGTGGAAAAAATCCAACAACTTCAAGACAAAACGAAGAAAGTGGAAAAAGAATTACAAGGTCTAAAAGAAAAAGCCGCAATGCAGGCTGGTTCTGATTTTGTAAAAAGTGCGGTCAAAATCAACGGTGTTTCTGTTATTGCACAACAATTAGATGGTATAGAAACAAAATCATTACGCGTAATGGTCGATGATTTAAAAAATCAACTCGGATCAGGCGTAATTGCATTTGCATCAATATTAGATGAAAAAGTTAATCTCGTCGTTGGAGTGACAAATGATTTAACCGCCAAAATAAAAGCTGGAGAACTTGTTAATTTAATGGCTCAACAAGTTGGAGGAAAAGGCGGTGGTCGTCCAGATATGGCAATGGCAGGAGGTTCACAACCAGAAAATGTGGCACAAGCAATTAAAGTGGCACAAGACTGGTTAAACAAAAATCTGTAGTACAAGCTGGTTGGTGGAATGCCAACCGTTCCTTGATTGATAGGATATCTAATAAATGCAAACTAAGGAGATAAAAGATGTTAATCTTAACTCGTAAAGTTGGCGAAAGTGTACTTATTGGAGATGATATTTCTATCACGGTTTTGAGTGTACGTGGAAACCAAGTTAAACTCGGTGCTGAAGCGCCTAAAGAAGTATCCGTTCACCGAGAAGAAATCTACCAACGAATTAAACAAACGAAAGATGAACCCTATTTAGGTTCCTCTTAGTTAAACAGTGGATATGATAATATGAAAGCAATTATTCCTGTCGCCGGTCTTGGCACACGTATGTTGCCCGCCACGAAGGCAATTCCGAAGGAAATGCTCACTTTGGTGGATAAACCGTTAATTCAATACGTGGTAAATGAATGTGTAGCTGCTGGCATAAAAGAAATTGTGCTGGTAACACATTCATCAAAAAATGCTATCGAAAACCATTTTGATACATCTTTTGAATTAGAAACGATGCTGGAAAAACGTGTGAAGCGTCAGCTTCTAGAAGAAGTTCGTTCTATCTGTCCAAAAAATGTAACCATTATGCACGTTCGTCAAGGTAATGCGAAAGGTTTAGGTCACGCCGTGTTATGCGGTCGTCCTTTAGTAGGAAATGAATCTTTTGCCGTTATGTTACCAGATGTATTATTAGCTGAATTTAGTGCAGATCAGAAAAAAGAAAATCTTGCTGCAATGATTCAACGCTTTAATGAAACTGGCACAAGCCAAATTATGGTAACCCCAGTTCCGCAAGAAAATGTGAGTAGCTATGGTGTTGCAGATTGTGGTGGCATTGAGCTTAATGGCGGCGAAAGTGCAAAAATTAATAGTATTGTTGAAAAACCTTCTATTGAAGACGCACCATCAAATCTTGCAGTGGTTGGGCGTTATGTTTTTTCAGCAGCAATTTGGGATTTGTTAGAAAAAACACCAATTGGTGTTGGCGATGAAATCCAATTAACCGATGCTATTGATATGCTAATTGAAAAAGAAACCGTTGAAGCATTTCATATGACAGGGGAAACTTTTGATTGCGGCGATAAAATTGGCTATATGGAAGCTTTCGTAGAATATGGTATTCGTCACGAAAAATTAGGTAAAGAATTTAAATCCTTTATCAAAAATTTGGCGAAAACCCTATAAATAGCACCAATATAGATAAAATGGACAAAATGAGAGGTTTTGTCCATTTTGTTTTATTATTCAATAGCATATTGCTACTATACATAGCGGTAGAATAATTAAAATTAAAATAAAAAGGAAGAATTATGGCACTTTGGGGTGGGCGTTTTACACAAGCCGCAGATAAACGTTTTAAAGATTTTAATGATTCATTACGGTTTGATTACCGTTTGGCTGAGCAGGATATTCAAGGCTCAATTGGTTGGTCCAAAGCCTTGGTTAGAGTCAATGTATTAACTATCGAAGAACAACATCAACTTGAACAAGCACTAAATGAACTACTTGTTGAAGTGCGGTCAAATCCGCAAGCAATTTTACAAGATGACGCTGAAGATATTCATAGTTGGGTTGAAAGTAAGCTAATCGATAAAGTAGGCAACCTTGGTAAAAAATTACATACTGGTCGTAGCCGTAACGATCAAGTGGCAGTCGATATAAAACTATGGTGCAAACAACGTGTGATTGAATTACAAGAATCAGTACGTAATTTGCAACGCCACTTAGTTAAAACCGCAGAAAACACACAAGAAGCAGTAATGCCTGGCTATACGCATTTACAACGGGCTCAGCCAATAACTTTTGCGCATTGGTGTATGGCGTATGTGGAAATGTTCGACCGTGACTATTCACGTTTAACAGATGCTTATAATCGAATGAATACCTGCCCACTTGGTAGTGGTGCCTTGGCTGGTACGGCTTATGCCGTAGATCGTGATTCACTTGCGCACGATCTTGGTTTTACTTTTGCGACTAGAAATAGCTTAGATAGCGTCTCTGACCGCGATCATGTCGTAGAATTACTTTCTATCGCTTCTCTTAGTATGGCGCATCTTTCTCGCTTTGCTGAAGATATGATTATCTTTAACAGCGGAGAGGCAAATTTCGTAGAACTATCCGACCGCGTGACTTCTGGCTCATCATTAATGCCACAAAAGAAAAATCCTGATGCTTGTGAGTTAATTCGAGGCAAAGTCGGCAGAGTGATTGGCTCATTAACAGGCATGCTAGTTACCTTAAAAGGCTTGCCACTTGCGTATAATAAAGATATGCAAGAAGACAAAGAGGGTATTTTTGATGCCTTAGATACTTGGCAAAACTGTGTGGATATGGCAACGTTCGTATTAGATGAATTGAAAGTAAATGTTGAACGTACTCGTGAAGCTGCATTAAAAGGCTATTCAAACGCAACGGAATTAGCAGATTATTTAGTCTCAAAAGGCGTACCTTTCCGAGATTCCCATCATATCGTGGGCGAAACGGTGGTTTATGCAATCGAGAAAGGCAAAGGATTAGAAGATTTGACTATCCCTGAATTCCGCCAATTTAGTGAAGCAGTGGGAGATGATGTTTACGAGATTCTTTCTCTCCAATCTTGCTTAGACAAACGTTGTGCAAAAGGTGGCGTATCGCCATTGCGTGTTGCCGAAGCTATTGCAGAAGCCAAAATAAGATTTGCTTAATTAATATTATAACTTAGAGATCACATTGGATTTTACAAGCCTCTAAGTGCCACCTATTTATAAGCAAAAACACTTAAATAAAACGATCAAGACAAAAAGTGCGGAAAAAACCACCGCACTTTTTATCTCAATTAGGAATAATCAATGACCAATCAACAAGACTATACTCAAGACAATGACAAACTTTACCGTTATCTTTTCCAACATCGTTCGGTTCGTGGGGAATGGGTTCGCTTAAATAAAACATTTACTGATACATTAAATACCCATCAGTATCCTAAAGCAGTACAGGATTTATTGGGAGAAATGATGATAGCGACTAATTTACTTACTGCCACACTAAAATTTGACGGCAATATTACCGTACAAATTCAAGGCGATGGCCCATTACGCTTAGCATTAGTAAATGGTAATGATCAACAACAAATTCGCGCCCTTGCTCGAGTGGATGGCAACATCACTGAAAATATGAACCTACATAATATGATTGGTAAAGGCGTATTGGTCATTACTATTGCCCCAAAAGAAGGCGAACGCTATCAAGGTGTAATTAGCTTGGATAAACCCACGATCACAGAATGCTTAGAAGATTATTTTGTACGTTCAGAACAGCTTAAAACTCAATTAATTATTCGCACTGGAGAATATGAAGGTAAACCAGTGGCAGCAGGTATGTTATTACAAATTATGCCTGATGATTCTGGTACATCAGAAGATTTTGAACATCTAACTACGCTCGCAGCAACAGTAAAAGATGAAGAATTATTTGGTCTCCCTGCAGAAGAGTTACTCTATCGTTTATATCACGAAGAAACCGTTAACCTTTATCCAGCACAAGATGTACAATTTTTCTGTGGCTGCTCTGCTGAGCGTTCTGGTTCAGCATTACTTTTAATCTCTGATGAAGAAATTGATGAAATATTAGCCGAGCATAAAGGCAGTATTGATATGCAATGTGAGTGTTGTGGCACACACTACTTCTTTAATAAAGAAGCGATTGAAAAATTAAAATCAACAAGACTTTAAAAACAATCCCGACACAATGTCGGGATTTTTGATCTATATTACAACATCACTAAAAAGAGGTAAAATTTTTAAAGAAATGTTCAAAAATGAGATCTACTTAACATTTTTTTATATTGATATCCATTAGAATAAACCACAGTTAAATTTTAATCTTACATATTAGAGGTGACTTATGACAGACTTAAATAAAGTGGTAAAAGAACTTGAATCTCTTGGCATTTATGACGTAAAAGAAGTTGTTTACAATCCAAGCTACGAGCAATTGTTTGAAGAAGAAACTAAACCAGGTTTAGAAGGCTTTGAAAAAGGTACTTTAACTACGACTGGTGCAGTGGCAGTAGATACAGGTATCTTCACAGGTCGTTCTCCAAAAGATAAATATATCGTGTTAGATGAAAAAACCAAAGATACTGTTTGGTGGACATCTGAAGTAGCAAAAAACGACAACAAGCCAATGAACCAAGCTACTTGGCAAAGCTTAAAAGACTTGGTAACCAACCAACTTTCTCGTAAACGCTTATTTGTGGTTGATGGCTTCTGTGGTGCGAGCGAACACGATCATATTGCAGTGCGTATTGTCACTGAAGTAGCGTGGCAAGCACATTTTGTAAAAAATATGTTTATTCGCCCAACTGAAGAACAACTCAAAAATTTTGAACCAGATTTCGTTGTAATGAACGGTTCTAAAGTCACTAATCCAAACTGGAAAGAACAGGGTTTAAATTCAGAAAACTTTGTTGCATTCAACTTAACTGAGCGTATCCAATTAATCGGTGGAACTTGGTACGGCGGCGAAATGAAAAAAGGTATGTTCTCAATGATGAACTACTTCCTACCACTTAAAGGTGTTGGCGCAATGCACTGCTCAGCTAACGTTGGTAAAGATGGCGATGTAGCAATCTTCTTCGGCTTATCTGGTACAGGTAAAACAACCCTTTCTACCGATCCAAAACGTGAATTAATCGGAGATGATGAACACGGTTGGGATGATGTTGGTATCTTTAACTTTGAAGGTGGTTGTTATGCGAAAACCATTCATCTTTCAGAAGAAAATGAACCAGATATTTACCGCGCTATCCGCCGCGATGCATTATTAGAAAACGTGGTTGTTCGTGCTGATGGTTCTGTTGATTTCGATGATGGTTCAAAAACAGAAAATACTCGCGTGTCTTACCCAATTTATCACATCGATAATATTGTAAAACCAGTTTCTCGTGCAGGTCACGCAACTAAAGTTATTTTCTTAACTGCAGATGCATTTGGCGTATTACCACCAGTATCTAAATTGACACCAGAACAAACTAAATACTACTTCTTATCAGGTTTCACTGCAAAATTAGCAGGTACTGAACGTGGTATTACTGAACCAACGCCAACTTTCTCAGCATGTTTCGGTGCAGCATTCTTAACCCTTCATCCAACTCAATATGCTGAAGTATTAGTAAAACGTATGCAAGCAGCAGGTGCTGAAGCTTACTTAGTGAATACTGGTTGGAATGGTACAGGTAAACGTATCTCAATCAAAGATACTCGCGGAATCATTGATGCAATCTTAGATGGCTCAATTGAAAAAGCTGAAATGGGCGAATTGCCAATCTTCAACTTAGCAATTCCCAAAGCATTACCAGGTGTAGATTCTGCTATCTTAGATCCTCGCGATACTTACGCAGATAAAGCACAATGGCAATCAAAAGCTGAAGACTTAGCTGGTCGTTTTGTGAAAAACTTTGTTAAATATGCAACTAACGAAGAAGGTAAAGCGTTAATTGCAGCAGGTCCTAAAGCTTAATTAAAAATACTAAAAATATTAACCGCACTTTGGGTAACTGAAGTGCGGTCATTTTTTATCTGTTTTCAAGCTGATAAATGTATTCAAAAATTGACAAAAATCCAGTAAAATCACTGTGTTTTAACTTTCGTCAATTAAAAGGACAATGCAATGCTTAACCAAATCAAAAAAGATGCTCAAGATCGTATGGAAAAAAGCCTTGAAGCATTAAAAGGCCATATTTCAAAAATCCGTACCGGTCGCGCACAACCAAGTTTACTCGATGCAATTCAAGTTGAATATTATGGTGCTGCGACCCCACTTCGCCAATTAGCAAACGTAGTAGCAGAAGATGCGCGTACATTAGCTGTAACTGTTTTTGATCGCTCTTTAATCTCTGCGGTAGAAAAAGCAATTTTAACCTCAGATTTAGGTTTAAACCCATCTTCAGCGGGTACTACAATCCGTGTTCCACTTCCTCCATTAACAGAAGAACGTCGCCGCGATTTAATCAAAATTGTAAAAGGCGAAGGTGAACAAGGCAAAGTTGCGGTTCGTAATGTGCGTCGTGATGCGAATGATAAAATCAAAGCATTATTAAAAGACAAAGAAATCAGCGAAAACGAACAGCATAAAGCAGAAGAAGAAATCCAAAAAATCACAGATATTTACATTAAAAAGGTAGATGAAGTATTAGCGGATAAAGAAAAAGAATTAATGGATTTCTAATCATAAAAAATGCGAAAGGCAGACAGTTTTGTCTGCCTTTATTTTATTAGGTATGAAAATTTAGACGTATCTACGAAGATATAATCAAACAAAAGTGCGGTCAAAATTATATGCAAAAACAAAACATTGTCATTCTTGGTTCAACGGGATCTATCGGTAAGAGTACCCTTTCTGTTATCGAAAATAACCCTCAGAAATATCATGCATTTGCACTCGTAGGCGGAAAAAATGTAGAAGCAATGTTTGAACAATGCATAAAATTCCGACCGCACTTTGCGGCTCTTGATGATGTAAATGCAGCTAAAATTTTACGTGAAAAATTAATTGCACATCATATTCCAACAGAAGTATTAGCAGGACAACGAGCTATTTGTGAACTCGCAGCACACCCAGATGCCGATCAGATAATGGCATCGATTGTTGGTGCAGCAGGATTGTTACCGACTCTTTCAGCAGTTAAAGCGGGGAAACGGGTATTACTAGCAAATAAAGAATCATTGGTAACCTGCGGACAGCTTTTTATTGATGCCGTAAAAAACTATGGCGCAAAGCTTTTACCAGTAGACAGTGAACATAATGCGATCTTTCAATCGTTACCCCCTGAAGCACAAGAAAAAATTGGCTTTTGCCCACTTTCTGAATTAGGTGTAAGTAAAATTATACTCACCGGTTCTGGCGGACCATTCCGTTACACGCCACTTGAACAATTCACCAACATCACACCTGAACAAGCGGTTGCGCACCCTAATTGGTCTATGGGTAAAAAAATCTCTGTCGATTCAGCCACAATGATGAATAAAGGTTTGGAATACATTGAGGCTCGATGGCTTTTCAACGCAAGTGCGGAAGAAATGGAAGTCATTATTCATCCACAATCGATTATTCATTCTATGGTGCGTTATGTTGATGGCTCAGTCATAGCTCAAATGGGAAACCCAGATATGCGTACACCAATTGCAGAAACTATGGCATATCCTCACCGCACTTTTGCGGGAGTAGAACCACTCGATTTCTTTAAAGTCAAAGAACTGACGTTTATTGAACCTGATTTTAATCGTTATCCAAATTTAAAACTGGCTATTGATGCCTTTGCTGCGGGTCAATATGCAACAACAGCAATGAATGCAGCTAATGAAATTGCCGTACAAGCATTTTTAGATCGTCAAATTAGCTTTATGGATATTACAAAAATTAATGCAAAAACAATTGAGAAAATTTCGCCTTATACCATTCAAAATATTGATGATGTACTCGAAATTGATGCGCAAGCAAGAGAGATTGCGAAAACGCTAATTGGGGAATAGACCTAGAATAACTAGGTCTAGTTTATTCGATTTAATGGAATACAAATTCCAAAATACACATATAGGCTGCAATACAAAATAAAATAATCGCCAATAATTTTCTTGTTAAAGCCGGATTCATTAATCCACGCAATTTCATTGAGAAGAAACTCATTCCAAATGAACCCAAGGTAACGACACCAACTACAAGAAAATTTACATACCCTAATTGACCACTTAGGCTAATATCATAGGGAAAAACTCTAGTGAGATAGCCGTATAGATTACCAATACCGCCAATAATCATCATGTAGTTCGTATAAACGGCAATTTGTTGTGTTTTTACCCCTTTTAATTGGCCAACAAGCGGAGCAAGGATAGATCCGCCTCCAATACCTGTAATACCCGCAATTAAGCCTCCTCCACAGCAACTAATACTACCTTTAGCTCGTTCCATAGGAGACATATTAGACACTTCTATTTGTGTTCTCGATCTATTTAAAAATGTTTTAATCGCTAGCACACTTAAACTAACCGTAAAAATTAAACTAATTACCACAGTAGAAAAATAAAAACTTAATTCAAAACCAATTTGCACACCAATAACCATCGCAATAGACCATAAAATCATATTGATATAATCAATTTTAATTTTTTGCTTATGGAAAAATAATAAATTAATCAATGCAGTACACATCACTATGGTAAGTGATGTAGCTGAAATAATTTGAATCGGCAAATTCAGGAAATAATGTACGTAAAATTGGCACCATCAACACCCCACCGCCAATACCAAAAATAGCAGAAACCACATTGGTACAAATACCGCAAATCAGTAAGATAAAAATTGTGCTAAGTGCCATCTTAGATCCTATTTAAAAATTCATTTAATCATACTTCATTTTGACGTAAGAGCATATGCTCAGCTTATGATCGCTATCATATACAGTTAAAATTATTCTGCTATGATAAAAAGAATAAGGAGGATACGTAGATATGAATTCATTTCAATTAATGGCAAAACCTACTGGTTCAATTTGTAATTTAGATTGTCAATATTGCTTTTACTTGGAAAAACCTCACTTAAACCAACGGGCTATGACTAATGAAGTATTAGAAGCCTATATCAAATCCTATATTGAAACAACGCCTCAACAACAAGTTACTTTCCTATGGCAAGGCGGCGAGCCAACCCTAGCAGGTCTTGATTTCTACAAAAGAGCGGTCAATTTTCAGCATAAATATGCTAATGGCAAACAAATTGAAAATTCTCTACAAACGAATGGGGTATTACTTAATGCCGATTGGTGCCGTTTTCTTCACGATCATCACTTTCTTGTAGGGCTTTCTATAGATGGACCTAAGCACTTACACGATACCTATCGTTTAACTAAAAATGGAAAAGGCTCATTTCAAAAAGTAATAAATGCTCTCGATTTACTCTATAATTACCAAGTTTCTTTTAATACGCTAACTGTGGTACATACTAAACAAAAGAATTTTGGCACAGCAAAATCTTTTCTTTCCGAACAGTGTAAAATCTGCAAGTTTCGCTTTGCCTGTCACGGAGGCTGCCCAAAACATCGTACAATTCAAGGATTTGGTAAAGCACATAATCAACTTTGTGAGGCATATTATTCTGCACTTTCTCATATGGATCCATATTTAAAGTCATTTGCAAAATCATTTGGCAAAATAAAATAATATTTATCTAGCTTAAAATTTTGTTAAACACTTCACATTTTTATAATTTGCTTATAGCAGAAAAATACAGAAATTTGTATAGTAATCTGAAGTTATTTATATATTAAAAGACGCCTTTATGTTTACATTGCCCTATTATTTACCACAAAACTTAAATGAATGTATTATTTCTGAGAGTAAAACTCTAGAAAAAAACAGCTTAGTTTATGCACAAGGCGAAAAACCTAAAGAATTTTATTTTTTAAAACAAGGGCTAGTTGGTCTGTATCATAGTCTAGAAAATGGCAAAGAAACATTGACTCGACTTTATCACGCTAATGAATATTTTGGTTTTCGTACTATTTTTAGTGAAAAATCTTATCATTGCAGTGCAAAAGTATTAATGGAAGCCGATATCGTTAGAATATTTCCTGGTAATCACGCAAATTTTATTGCAAATAACCCTGATTTTTCTTGTTATCTTATGAAACAACTTTCTAATGAATTATATGATGCAGAACACCGAATAAGTAATACAGCTTATAAGCGTAGTTACGAACGTATTATTGATGCCATTGAAAATTTAACAGAAAGTTATCCCGATTACCCTTGGACCTACCGAGAAGTAGCGGAATTTTGTGGATGTGAAACTGAAACCGCAATTCGTATTAGTAGAGAGCTTAAAAAAACAAGGAATTTTAGATAAAAATACACGACATCTACGAATATGCTCTTAAAATTTACTACTGTTCACTGATTGTAAATAATATATCTAAGTAATGATTAAATCAGATAAAGATTTTTTTAATATATAAAATAAAAAAGCCCACTATATGAAGTGAGCTTATTTTTAGAATTAATTTTTATTCCTCAGTTGTTGCCTCAGCAACTTCTGGACGATCAACTAACTCAATGTATGCCATTGGTGCATTATCGCCTGCACGGAAACCACATTTCAAAATGCGAGTGTAACCACCTGCACGTTGAGCAAAACGTGGACCTAATTCATTAAATAATTTTGCAACAGTTTCAACGTTGCGAGTACGAGCAAATGCTAAACGACGGTTAGCAACGCTATCTACTTTTGCTAATGTAATTAACGGTTCAACTACACGGCGTAATTCTTTAGCTTTAGGCAAAGTAGTCTTAATGATTTCATGACTAACTAAAGCACTTGCTAAGTTACGGAACATCGCTTGGCGATGACTACTATTACGGTTTAGTTGACGACCACTCTTACGATGGCGCATGATCTTATCCTTCTCAGAAAAATCTTAACCTATGACCAAACTAGTCTTCAGCAATACTTGCTGGTGGCCAATTTTCAAGGCGCATACCAAGTGACAAGCCACGAGAAGCAAGAACATCCTTAATTTCAGTAAGAGATTTCTTACCAAGATTAGGGGTTTTTAATAATTCTACTTCAGTACGTTGTACTAAATCACCGATATAATGAATTGTTTCTGCTTTCAAACAGTTAGCAGAACGAACTGTCAGCTCTAAATCATCTACAGGACGTAATAAAATCGGATCAAACTCCGGTTTTTCTTCCTTAATTTCAGGCTGACGAACATCACGTAAATCAACGAATGCATCAAGTTGCTCCGCCAAGATTGTTGCTGCACGACGAATTGCTTCTTCTGGCTCAAGTGCACCATTAGTTTCTAACTCAATAACGAGCTTATCCAAATCTGTACGCTGCTCAACACGAGCTGCCTCTACATTATACGTAATTCGTTCAACCGGACTATAACAAGCATCAACAAGCAAACGACCAATTGGACGCTCTTCTTGCGTATGTGTACGAGATGAAGCAGGAACATATCCTCTACCACGCTGAACACGTATACGCATACTGATTGAAGCGTTTTCATCAGTTAAATGACAAATCACATGATCTGGATTTACAATTTCAACATCACCATCATGGGTAATGTCCGCTGCAACAACAGGGCCAATTCCAGATTTATTTAATGTCAGAATAACGTCATCTTTATTCTGTACCTTAACCGCTAGACCTTTAAGGTTCAAAAGTACTTCAAGAATATCTTCTTGAACACCTTCCTTACTACTATATTCATGCAATACGCCATCAATTTCTACTTCAGTTACAGCACAACCTGGCATTGAAGACAGAAGGATACGACGCAATGCATTACCTAGAGTATGACCAAAACCACGCTCTAACGGTTCTAAGATCACTTTAGCATGTGTTGAACTAATTTGTTCAATATCTACTAAACGTGGTTTTAAAAATTCTGTAACAGAACCCTGCATTTTATCCTCTCTTTGGTTTTAAGCTTAACTATTATTTAGAGTAAAGCTCAACGATCAGATGTTCGTTAATGTCTGCTGATAAATCAGAACGTTCAGGAACACGTTTGAATACACCTTCCATTTTTGCAGAATCAACTTCTAACCATGTTGGTTTTTCTCTTTGCTCTGCTAATTCTAATGATGCTTTAATACGAGCTTGTTTTTTCGATTTTTCACGAATAGCAACTACATCATTTACAGAAACTTGGAAAGATGGAATATTAACAACACGACCATTCACAACAATTGCTTTATGGCTCACTAATTGACGAGCCTCTGCACGAGTTGCAGCAAATCCCATGCGATAAACAACGTTATCCAATCTACCTTCTAATAACACTAATAAATTTTCACCAGTGTTACCTTTCAAACGGTTTGCTTCTTTATAGTAGTTACGGAATTGACGTTCTAAAATACCATAGATACGACGAACTTTTTGTTTTTCACGTAACTGACTACCATAGTCAGACAAACGCGGTTTACGAGCACCGTGCTGACCCGGTGCTGTATCAATTTTACATTTTGAATCAATCGCACGCACGCCTGATTTAAGGAATAAATCAGTGCCTTCACGACGGCTGAGCTTGAGTTTAGGACCCAAATATCTTGCCATTTTCTTTCTCCAACTATCCTATATACGTCTTAAACACGACGTTTTTTCGGTGGACGACAACCGTTATGAGGAATCGGAGTCACATCAGTAATATTCGTGATTCGGAAACCCGCTGCGTTTAACGCGCGAATTGTAGATTCACGACCTGGACCCGGACCTTTAACCATAACTTCCAAGTTCTTTAAGCCAAATTCTTTAACGATTTCAGCACAACGCTCTGCCGCAACTTGCGCTGCGAACGGAGTTGATTTACGAGAACCACGGAAACCTGAACCACCTGCAGTTGCCCAAGCTAGAGCATTACCTTGACGGTCAGTAATAGTAACGATTGTATTATTGAAAGATGCGTGAATATGTGCTACGCCATCTACAACTTGTTTTTTTACACGTTTACGTGCACGAACTGGTGTTTTAGCCATTCTTATTTACCCCGACTATTTTTTGATCGGCTTACGTGGACCCTTACGGGTACGCGCATTAGTTTTAGTACGTTGACCACGTACCGGTAAACTACGACGATGACGTAAACCACGATAACATCCTAAGTCTAAAAGACGTTTGATGTTTAGTGTTACTTCACGACGTAAGTCACCTTCAACGGTAAATTTACCAACTTCGTCACGCAGTTTGTCAATCTGCTCTTCAGACAATTCTCTGATCTTAACATCTTCAGCAATACCCGCTGCTGCACAAATAGCTTGTGAACGAGTTTTACCAATACCGTAAATTGCAGTTAAAGCGATTACAGCGTGTTTATGATCAGGAATGTTAATGCCTGCAATACGGGCCACTATGCACTCCTATATTTTAATTAATTTGATATTCTGATCTTGAAAAGCCCGTTTTCAGGATACTCAAACAGAATATCAAGGACATAAATGAGTTGAGCAGTATAACTACTCAACTGGTTCTTGGCAAGAAAAATGTTAATTAACCTTGACGTTGTTTGTGTTTAGGGTCGCTACACAATACGCGTACAACACCCTCACGTTTAACAATCTTACAGTTACGACACATTTTCTTTACGGAAGCACGAACTTTCATTGCTTATCCTTTTACTTTAAATGAACAATTATTGTCCAAAACCCTTAAGGTTTGCTTTTTTCAACGCAGATTCATATTGAGAAGACATTAAATGACTTTGAACCTGAACGATGAAATCCATAATTACAACGACTACAATTAAAAGAGATGTTCCACCGAAGTAAAATTTAACATCCCAAGCCGATGTCATAATATAAGGAACTAAACATACAAACGTTACATAGAGACCGCCAATTAATGTAAGACGAGTCATCACTTTATCAATATAACGTGATGTTTGTTCACCGGGTCTAATTCCTGGAATAAATGCACCAGATTTTTTTAGATTATCTGCTGTATCACGAGGATTATATTGCATTGCTGTATAGAAAAAACTGAAGAAAATAATTGCGACAGCATAAACAAGCAAATAAAGTGGCTGACCAGGATTCAATAACATTGATAAATTATTTAACCATTCAAATTTATCATTTTGCCCAAACCATTGTGTTAATGTAGCTGGGAATAAAATAATACTTGAAGCAAAAATTGCTGGCATTACATTTGCCATATTCACTTTCAATGGTAAATGTGTTGAATGACCACCTAAAATTTGACGACCTTGCTGACGCTTCGCATATTCAACGCGAATTCTACGTTGTCCTCTTTCAACAAAAACAACAAAATAAGTTACTGCAAATACAATAGCTGCGATCAGAAGAAGAACTAATGGATGCATCTGTCCTTGACGAGCCTGCTCAATAGTTTGAAGAATAGCCGATGGTAAACCAGCTACAATACCGCCAAAAACAAGAATTGAAATACCGTTACCAATACCTCTTTCAGTTATTTGCTCACCCAACCACATAAGGAACATTGTACCAGTGACTAAACTAACAACTGAAGTAAAGTAAAAACTAAATCCAACATTTGGCACTAAGCCAGACAACATATTTGGTAAACCTGTTGAAATAGCTACTGCCTGAATCGTTGCAAAAACAACTGTCGCATAACGAGTATATTTAGAAATTTTACGCTGACCAGCAGCACCTTCTTTCTTTAATTCTGCTAAAGCAGGAGAAACCGTTGCAAGCAATTGAATTACAATAGATGCCGATATATATGGCATGATTCCTAATGCTAAAATGGATGCACGGCTTAGAGCACCACCAGAGAACATGTTAAACATGTCAATGATAGTGCCTTTTTGTTGTTCAACTAATTGAGCTAGAACAGCCGCATCAATACCAGGAACCGGAATGAATGAACCAATTCGATAAACGATAAGTGCACCTAAAACGAAAAGTAATCGGCTTTTTAATTCACCTTTACCGCTATTAGTACTTCTTGCTTGATAACCTGGTTGTTTAGCCATTTGCTAATTATTCCTCAATTGAACCGCCAGCAGCTTCAATTGCTGCTTTTGCACCTTTAGTTACACGTAAACCGCGTACCGTTACTGCAGATTTCACTTCTCCTGCTAAAATTACTTTAGCGAATTGGATATCTTTAGTTAAGATATTTGCTGCTTTTAATGTTTCTAAAGTTACTACATTACCTTCAACTTTGGTTAATTCATTTAAACGAACTTCTGCAGTCACTGCAGATTTCATTGAAGTAAAACCAAATTTTGGTAAACGACGGTATAACGGCATTTGACCACCTTCGAAACCGCGACGAACACCGCCACCAGTACGAGATTTTTGACCTTTATGACCGCGGCCACCAGTCTTGCCTAAACCTGAACCAATACCACGACCGAGGCGTTTAGCACTATGCTTCGCACCTTCAGCCGGAGATAGAGTATTTAAACGCATCTCTTACTCCTCCACTTTAACCATGTATGAAACTTGGTTAACCATACCACGTACTGCAGGCGTATCAATTAACTCAACAGTGTGGTGCATATGGCGAAGACCAAGACCACGCAAGGTAGCTTTATGCTTCGGTAAACGAGCAATTGAGCTACGAACTTGTGTTACTTTAATAGTTTTAGCCATTATTCATTACCCCAAGATTTCATCAACAGTTTTACCGCGTTTTGCAGCAACCATTTCTGGTGATTTCATATTTGCTAATGCATCAATAGTTGCACGAACAACGTTAATTGGGTTGGTAGAACCATACGCTTTAGAAAGAACGTTACGTACACCTGCAACTTCCAATACCGCACGCATTGCACCACCAGCGATGATACCTGTACCTTCGCTTGCTGGCTGCATAAATACACGTGAACCAGTATGAACACCTTTAACTGGATGTTGTAATGTACCTTCATTTAAAGCGACATTAATCATATTGCGACGTGCTTTTTCCATCGCTTTTTGGATCGCTGCTGGAACTTCGCGCGCTTTACCATAACCAAAACCTACTCGGCCATTACCATCGCCCACCACAGTTAATGCAGTGAAACTCATAATACGACCACCTTTTACAGTTTTTGATACACGGTTTACTGCGATTAGCTTCTCTTGCAGTTCACCAACTTGTTTTTCGATGTTTGACATCTCAATTTACCTCATTAGAACTGTAGACCAGCTTCACGTGCAGCGTCCGCTAAAGTTTGGACACGACCATGATATTTAAAACCGGAACGATCAAAAGCAACAACTTGAACGCCTTTTGCTAATGCGCGTTCTGCAACAGCTTTACCTACTGCAGCAGCTGCATCTTTATTACCGGTGTATTTTACTTGCTCACGAATTGCTTTCTCAACAGTTGAAGCAGCGGCAAGCACTTCTGAACCGTTTGGTGCAATAACTTGTGCATAAATATGACGTGGAGTGCGGTGAATAACTAGACGAGTTACACCTTGCTCTCTCATCATATGACGTGCACGAGCTGCACGACGGATACGAGCTGATTTCTTATCCATAGTGTTACCTTAATTATTTCTTCTTAGCCTCTTTGATACGCACTACTTCATCAGCGTAACGTACCCCTTTACCTTTATAAGGTTCAGGACGGCGATAAGCACGAATATCTGCTGCAACTTGACCGATCAACTGTTTGTCTGTACCTTTCAACACGATTTCGGTTTGAGATGGACATTCTGCTGTAATACCTGCCGGCAAAGTGTGCTCTACTGGGTGAGAATAGCCTAAACTTAATGCAATTGCATTGCCTTTAAGTTGAGCTCTGTAACCTACACCCACCAATACTAATTTTTTAGTGAAACCTTCAGTAACACCGATAACCATTGCATTAACTAATGCACGTGCAGTACCCGATTGAGCATTTGCTTCAACAAAACCTTCACGTGGAGTGAACGTAAATTGTCCGTTATCTTGTTTTACTTCAACTGATTCATGAATTTTGCGAGATAACTCGCCATTTTTACCTTTTACTGTTAATAGCTGACCGTCGAGTTTAACTTCAACGCCGGCAGGAATATTAACAGGTGCCTTTGCAACACGAGACATTTTCCTACCTCTCTATTAAGCTACATAACAGATGATCTCACCGCCTAAACCTGCTTGACGAGCAGCGCGGTCAGTCATAACACCTTTAGATGTAGAAATAACTGCAACACCTAAACCGCCCATAACTTTTGGTAATTCATCTTTACGTTTGTAAATACGAAGACCAGGACGACTTACACGTTGGATGCTTTCTACAACTGGTTTGCCTTGGAAATATTTTAAAGTAATTTCCAATTCAGGTTTAGCACCTTCTAAAACTTTTACGCTTTCGATATAACCTTCAGCAGCTAATACATTGGCAATTGCCACTTTTAGCTTGGAAGAAGGCATATTGATTGCAACTTTGTTCGCAGCTTGACCGTTACGAATACGGGTCAGCATATCTGCGATTGGATCTTGCATACTCATTGTACTTTTTCTCCGATTCCAAAATAAAGTGGTATATTACCAGCTCGCTTTTTTAAGGCCAGGGATTTCACCGCGCATTGCAGCTTCACGAACCTTAATTCGGCTTAAACCAAACTTACGTAAAACGCCATGAGGACGTCCAGTTTGGCGGCAACGGTTACGTTGACGAGATGGACTAGAATCACGTGGTAAAGTTTGTAACTTTAACACTGCATCCCAACGATCTTCATCAGAGGCATTGACATCAGAAATGATTTTCTTTAATTCAACACGTTTTGCGTAGAATTTTTCAGCCAATTTAACGCGTTTTACATCGCGTGCTTTCATTGATTGTTTAGCCATTATAACCTGCCTTATTTACGGAATGGGAAATTAAAGGCAGCAAGTAGTGCTTGACCTTCTTCATCATTCTTAGCAGTAGTTGTGATAGTGATATCTAAACCACGTACACGATCTACTTTATCGTAATCGATTTCAGGGAAGATGATTTGTTCACGCACACCCATGCTATAGTTACCACGACCATCGAACGATTTCGCGCTTAAACCGCGGAAGTCACGAATACGTGGAACAGCAATTGTAATTAAACGTTCAAAGAACTCCCACATACGCTCACCGCGTAGTGTTACTTTACAACCGATTGGATATCCCTGACGGATTTTAAAGCCAGCAACAGATTTACGAGCTTTAGTTACTAAAGGTTTTTGACCGCTGATTGCTGCTAAATCCGCTACTGCGTTGTCTAGCAATTTTTTGTCGGTCAATGCTTCACCCACACCCATATTCAGGGTAATCTTTTCGATTCGTGGGACTTGCATGACAGATTTGTAGCCGAATTTATTTTTTAATTCGCTTACTACTTGATCTCTGTAGTAATCATGCAGTTTCGCCATCGCATTACTCCAGTTTGTTAGATAATTTCATTGTTAGATTTGAAGAAACGTACTTTTTTGCCGTCTTCGAATCTAAAACCTACACGGTCAGCTTTATTTGTTTTAGGATTGAAAATCGCAACATTTGAAGCATCAATTGCAGCTTCTTTTTTTACTAAACCACCAGCTTTTCCTAATGCAGGAACTGGTTTTTCATGTTTAGTAATGATGTTGATACCTTCAACAAACACTTTACCGTTTGGTAACACTTTAGTTACCTTGCCACGTTTGCCCTTATCTTTACCAGTAAGAACAATTACTTCATCATTTTGACGGATTTTAGCAGCCATTACATTCCCCTTACAGTACTTCTGGAGCTAAAGAAATGATCTTCATGAATTTCTCAGAACGAAGTTCACGAGTCACTGGTCCAAAAATACGAGTACCGATTGGTTGCTCAGTGTTATTATTTAAAATTACACAAGCGTTACCATCGAAACGAATAACTGAGCCATCTGGGCGACGAACACCCTTCTTGGTGCGCACAACAACTGCTTTTAATACATCACCCTTTTTTACTTTACCGCGTGGAATTGCTTCTTTTACAGTAATTTTGATGATGTCACCAATCGCAGCATAACGACGGTGCGATCCACCTAGAACCTTGATACACATTACGCTGCGAGCGCCTGAATTATCAGCAACATCCAGCATAGTCTGTTCTTGGATCATATTAGTGCTCCGTTAAGATTAAAAAAACACCCTTTCGGGACGAACCCATCCGCACTACTCAGATAGAATGGCGGACAGGCGACGGATTCTATCAAAAGAAAAAGAGAAAGGCAATGATAATTTACCTTTATCCTCTCAACTCGTTTATTAAAAGTGCGGTTAAAATTTACAAGATTTTGAATGTAAAAAAGCCAATGGATTAACCATTGGCCTTTCATTGTTATATTGTGAATTAAGCGATTACCGCTTTCTCAACAACGCGAACTAAAGTCCAAGATTTGGTTTTTGATAGAGGACGACATTCGCGAATCTCTACGGTATCACCAACTTTGGCTTCATTATTCTCATCGTGTACGTGTAATTTAGTTGTACGACGGATAAATTTACCATATAAAGGGTGTTTTACCTTACGTTCAATAGCAACAACGAAAGATTTTTCCATTTTGTCGCTAACAACTTTACCTTGTACGCTACGAATTTTATCAGTCATTACTCACCCGCCTTTTCGGTTAATACAGTTTTTACACGTGCAATATCACGACGCACTTGTTTAGCCTGATGGGTTTGTTGAAGCTGACCGGTGGCTGTCTGCATACGCAACTTGAATTGTTCACCTAAAAGGTTTACTAATTCAGCATTCAGCTCTTCAACACTTTTTGTACGTAAATCTTGAGCTTTCATTACATCACCGTCTTAGTTACGAAAGTGGTCTTAACTGGCAATTTAGCAGCTGCTAATGCAAATGCGTTTCTTGCTACTTCTTCAGACACACCATCCATTTCATAAAGCACTTTACCCGGTTGGATTAAGGCTACCCAGTACTCAACGTTACCTTTACCTTTACCCATACGGACTTCTAATGGTTTTTCAGTAATTGGTTTATCTGGGAATACACGAATCCAGATTTTACCTTGACGTTTTACTGCACGTGACATTGCACGACGTGCCGCTTCAATTTGACGAGCGGTTAAACGACAACGACCAACTGCTTTTAAACCGTAAGTACCGAAGCTAACTTCAGTACCGCCCGCGATACCACGGTTGCGGCCTTTGTGAACTTTACGGAATTTTGTACGTTTTGGTTGCAACATTTAGCGTTTCTCCTTACTTACGACCTTTACCGCGAGGAGCCTTTTTAGGCTTGTCGGTAGGTTGTTGTTCTGATTGCGCAACGGCAGCCATTCCACCAAGAATTTCACCTTTGAAGATCCACACTTTAACGCCGATTACGCCGTAAGTTGTGTGAGCTTCTGCAGTGTTATAATCGATGTCCGCACGAAGAGTATGTAGAGGTACACGACCTTCACGATACCATTCTGAACGTGCGATTTCTGCACCACCTAAACGACCGCCAACCTCAACTTTGATACCTTTAGCACCTAAACGCATTGCGCTTTGTACCGCACGTTTCATTGCACGACGGAACATTACACGACGTTCTAATTGAGAAGCGATGCTATCTGCAACTAATTTCGCATCTAATTCAGGTTTTTTCACTTCAGCAATGTTGATTTGAGCAGGAACGCCAGCGATTTTAGACACTGCGTTACGTAATTTTTCAACATCTTCGCCTTTTTTACCGATTACGATACCAGGACGAGCTGTGTGAATAGTTACACGAATACTTTTAGCTGGACGCTCAATAGTAATACGTGAAACTGAAGCATTTGCTAATTCTTTATTTAAGAATTTGCGTACTTTGAAATCGCCTTCAAGATTGTCAGCGAAGTCTTGTGTATTCGCGAACCAAGTAGAGCTCCAAGGTTTAACAATACCTAGGCGAATACCATGTGGATGTACTTTTTGACCCATTGCTATTCCTCTACTTATTAACGATCTGACACAACCACAGTAATGTGGCTAGTACGTTTTAAAATACGATCTGCACGACCTTTAGCACGTGGCATAACACGTTTCATGCTAGGACCTTCATCAACGAAGATTTTAGCAACTTTAAGATCATCGATATCTGCACCGTCATTGTGCTCTGCGTTTGCAATAGCTGATTCTAAAACTTTCTTCACTAAAGCTGCTGCTTTTTTGTTAGTGAAAGTTAAGATCTCTAATGCTTGTGCAACTTTTTTACCACGAATTAAATCGGCAACTAAGCGAGCTTTTTGGGCAGAAGTGCGAGCGTAACGATGTTTTGCAATAGTTTCCATCTATTTACCTCTTATTTCTTAGCTTTCTTATCTGCCGCGTGACCGCGGTATGTACGAGTCGGTGCAAATTCACCAAGCTTATGACCGATCATTTCATCAGATACATAAACAGGAACGTGCTGACGACCATTATGGACTGCGATGGTCAATCCGATCATTGATGGAATGATCATTGAACGACGGGACCAAGTTTTGATTGGTTTTTTATCCCCGCTTTCCACCGCCTTCTCTACCTTCTTCAACAAGTGTAGGTCAAGGAAAGGACCTTTCTTGAGAGAACGTGGCATGGCTAATCCTCTTTAATTTAATCTATTATTTGCCACGACGACGTACGATATATTTATCAGTACGTTTGTTGTGACGAGTTTTCTTACCTTTAGTTTGAACGCCCCAAGGAGTTACTGGGTGTTTACCAAAGTTACGACCTTCACCACCACCATGTGGGTGATCTACTGGGTTCATTGCAGTACCACGAACTGTAGGGCGAATGCCTCTCCAGCGGTTAGCACCAGCTTTACCCAATACGCGAAGCATATGTTCTGAGTTACCAACTTCACCGATTGTTGCAACACATTCAGCTAATACTTTACGCATTTCGCCAGAACGTAAACGTAAAGTTACATAGTTGCCTTCACGTGCGATGATTTGTACATAAGCACCAGCAGAACGAGCGATTTGACCGCCTTTACCTGGTTTTAATTCAACGTTATGTACTGTTGAACCAACTGGGATATTACGCATTGGTAATGAATTACCCACTTTAATTGGTGAGTTTATGCCAGCTTGGATTTGATCGCCTACTGACAAACCTTTAGGTGCTAAGATATAACGGCGTTCACCATCTTTATAAAGCACTAAAGCAATGTTAGCAGAACGGTTTGGATCATATTCCAAACGCTCAACAACCGCTGGGATGTCTAACTTGTTACGTTTGAAATCGATTAAACGGTAGTGTTGTTTGTGACCGCCACCAATGTGACGAGTAGTAATACGACCATAGTTGTTACGACCACCAGTTTTAGATTTAGTATCTAGAAGAGGTGCGTAAGGTTTACCCTTGTGTAATTCAGGGTTCACGATTTTAACAACGTGACGACGACCAGCGGAGGTCGGCTTACATTTAACGATAGCCATTCTCTAATTTCCTCCGATTACTCTGCACTGTCCACGAAGTCCAAATTTTGGCCTTCGGCTAAAGTTACATAAGCTTTTTTCCAGTCGCTGCGACGACCCATTTTGTTACCACGGCGTTTAGTTTTACCTTTAACAACCACAGTACGAACAGAGTCAACTTTTACTTCAAATAATTGAGCAACAGCAGCAGCAATTTCAGCTTTGTTCGCATCTAAAGCAACTTTAAGTACAACAGTGTTAGATTTTTCAGCATTGTTCGTTGCTTTTTCAGAGATGTGCGGTGCACGTAGCACGCTTAGCAAACGTTCTTGACTCATGCTAGGATCTCCTCAATTTGTTTCACAGCATCAATAGTAACAATCACTTTATCGAAAGCAATTAAGCTAACTGGATCGATACCTTGAACATCACGTACATCAACTTTATATAAGTTACGCGCTGCTAAGAATAGATTTTCATCTAAACTTGCTGTGATAATTAACGCATCTTCAACGGCTAAATCTTTTAATTTTTGTACTAAAACTTTAGTTTTTGGTGCATCTAATTCGAATTTTTCAACAACAACCAGACGGTCTTGACGAACTAATTCAGAAAGAATGCTTTTGATAGCACCACGGTACATTTTCTTGTTCACTTTTTGGCTGTGATCTTGTGGTTTAGCCGCGAAGGTTGTACCACCAGAACGCCAGATTGGTGATTTAATATCACCAGCACGAGCACGACCTGTACCTTTTTGACGCCAAGGTTTTTTACCTGAACCAGACACTTCAGCACGAGTTTTTTGCGCACGAGTACCTTGACGCGCACCTGCTGCATAAGCAACAACAACTTGGTGGATCAACGCTTCGTTAAACTCACGTCCGAAGGTAGTTTCAGAAACAGTGAGTGCGTTTGCACCTACAACTTGTAATTCCATCTCTATCTCCTAGACTTATGCTTTAACTGCTGGCTTAACGATAACATCGCCATTAATAGCACCAGGCACAGAACCTTTTACTAATAGCAATTTACGCTCAGCATCTACACGAACAACTTCAAGTGATTGAACGGTTACACGCTCAGCACCTAAATGTCCCGCCATTTTTTTACCTTTAAACACACGGCCTGGAGTTTGGTTTTGACCAATAGAACCAAGTACACGATGTGATAAAGAGTTACCGTGTGTAGCATCTTGAGTACGGAAGTTCCAACGTTTAACACCACCTTGGAAACCTTTACCTTTAGAAGTACCAGTAACATCTACTTTTTTAACATCTGCAAAGATGTCTACATTGATTTCTTGACCTAAAGTGAATTCTTCACCTTCGGTACGAAATTCCCATAAACCGCGACCAGCTTCAACACCTGCTTTCACGAAATGGCCTGCTTCAGGTTTAGTTACACGATTCGCTTTTTTAGAACCAGTAGTAACTTGAACTGCAGTATAGCCATCGTTTTCAAGAGTTTTAACTTGAGTTACGCGGTTGGCTTCGATTTCGATAACGGTAACTGGTACAGAAACACCGTCTTCATTGAAGATACGGGTCATACCAACTTTACGACCGACTAAACCAATCATTGTAATAACCTCTTAATTAACCTAGGCTGATCTGCACGTCCACGCCGGCAGCCAAATCTAAACGCATTAATGCATCAACAGTTTTTTCTGTTGGCTCTACGATATCTACTAAACGTTTATGAGTACGAATTTCGTATTGGTCACGTGCGTCTTTGTTTACGTGTGGAGAAATCAACACGGTGAAACGCTCTTTACGAGTTGGTAAAGGAATTGGACCACGAACTTGTGCACCAGTACGTTTAGCTGTTTCTACGATCTCCGCAGTAGATTGATCGATCAAACGGTGATCGAAAGCTTTTAAGCGGATACGGATTCTTTGGTTCTGCATTAGACCAGAGCTCCAATAAAATTTAGCTAATAAAAAACTAACACCAATCACAATTCTAACTTCAAAATAGAAAAGGAGGTGCAAGTTACCTGTTATATAGTCTCCAAATCGGAAACATTGTTAGCCTGACATATCGTCACGCTCGTTCAATAAATGATTACATTAAACGGCTTTCATATCGAAAGCCTACAAATACTACATAAAACCGAAACGGATTGCAAGATATTTATTCAAAAATATACAAAAAGTGCGGTTATTTTCTCATATATTTTTATAAACCCGGAGCTTTCCATAATGACGTTGTTAATCCGTTATCGACTAATTGCAATTGTTTCTTATAGATATCCTGCCAACGAGATTTATGGGCTTGATATAACCTGTGATTGTCGGCATTCGGTTGATGTTGACATTCAAATTTCACCAATTTTTTACTGGCTTCAGATAAGGAAGCATAGATAGATACCCCCACACCTGCTGCAATTGCACAACCTAATGCAGTTGCCTCTTTCACAACCGGAATATTAACCGTCAAACCTGTTACATCAGATAAAATTTGGCTCCATAATTTTCCTTTTGCTCCTCCACCGGCAAACACAATAGAGGTTAATCTTACACCGGAAAATTTTTGCACTTGTTCCAAGTTACATGAAGACACTATCGCGGCATTTTCCTCTAATGCACGGAATAAAACCGCTTTATTACATTTATCAGGATCAATAGAAAGATTAATAAAAGAAGGCGCGGCGTGATACCAAGATTTGAAATGCATCGCATCAGAAAAGATAGGAATTACATCATAAGATCCAACCGGTACTTTTTCAGCCATTTGTTCTAAAAGTGCATATGCATCCGTCCCCAATCGTTCAGCCAGCCGCTTTTCTTCATCGCAAAAAGCATCTCGGAACCAACGCATAGTTAATCCGGTAAAAAAACTAATTGATTCAGCTTGAACTAAAGGTGAAATAACATGGGGATTAATACGAACATTCATTTCAGGATCCGTTACAGGATGTGGTAAATTCACCACCTGTTGCCAAAACGTCCCCCCGATAACTGCCGCCTGCTCTGGCTCAGTCACACCTAAACCGATACAACCCAGTTGAACATCCCCTCCACCGACAATAACAGGCGTCCCCTGCATTAATCCTGTTTTACGGGCTATTTCTGTCGTTACACTACCTAGCAATGTCCCGGTTTCTTTTACCGGTGTTAATATATCTGATACAAGTCCTGCCATATCCAGTAACTCTGCCGACCACTGACGAGTTTTTAAATCCAACATCCCTGTCGTACCAGCATTGGAAGGTTCAACTGCCAACTCCCCACTCAGCATAAATGCCAACCAATCACTAATCATTGAAATCGCTTTCGTTTTACGATAAATATCAGGTCGATGGTGAGCGAGCCATAATAAACGAGGCACAGCACTTAATGCCAAAGTTTGACCGGAAATAGAATATAAATATGATTCAAATGTATTGTTATAAAGCGTCTTTAACTCTTTGACTTCTTCTACCGCACGCGCATCTACATTGCCACATGCCCAAATCGGTTGTTTTTGTTCATCATAAAGCACGATACCTTCACGCATTGAACAAGTAGAAATCGCCGTAATCTGTCCAGCTTGAATTTGCGATTGTTGCAAAGCCTGACGAATACATTCACAAGTTAATTGCCAGTTATTTTTTAAATCAAATTCCATAGAGCCAGGAATATTAGGATCCGACAAATGCGTCCATTCTCGTTGAGCGGCGGCAATCTGATTACCTTCTATATCAAAAATAACCGCTCTTACACTCCCCGTTCCGGCATCTAATGCCATTAAATAAATTGCTTGCTGTGTATTCATCATTTTCTCCTTTCAATTAAGAAGAAAATAAGCCCTTTATCGCTAAACCAACTGCGCTAACATCATTCGAGCCGTGTTTTCTTCTGTGACTAATGAATTAATATAATTTCCCTGCAATGCGCTTAAAATCGCCTCCACCTTATCTTCTCCGCCCGCAACACCAACGACATTAGAAATTTTCTTTAAATTTTCAAGCGGTACACTAATCAGTTCTTCATGTAATGGCATATCAGGCTGCAAACTTCCGTCTCTACGCATAAAATAGCCCAAAATATCCCCTACTGCGCCCTGGTTACGAATAATTTGCTGTTTTTCCTCCGTGATATAACCCGAACGGAGCAATGTCGCTTGCCCCTTTTGGCGCGTTGCTCCTATACCAACAATTGCCGTATTGGCACTGCACGCGGCAAGCATCATGTCACGAACACAGGCTTCACGTTTAAATAACCTTGCCGCCTCAATGGAAGATGCACGTAAAGGTGCAGGAATAATGCTTACAGAGCAGGAACCATCCAATTGCCCGATCCCTTTCATATAAGGCCCCACCCCACCTGATAAGGTGATCAATTTAATGTTATTGTGGGTAATAAACTCACTTGCATACTTTAATGTCTTCATAATCGTATCGCCGAAACCAATTGCTAAAACTTGATTTGGTTTCATTAATGACATCAACATCTGAGCGGCTCCAACACCTAAACGCTCATTAATTTCATGCTGTTCTAATGCCGGTAAAATACGAATATACTTTAATTGAAAATGTTGTTGTAAAGCTTCTTCTAGCTCAAAACAACCGGTAAAACGAGAGTTAATCTGTACCTTAATGATTCCTAATTGCCGAGCTTTTTCTAATAATCGGGAAACTTTTAAGCGAGGTAGCTTTAATTTTTCCCCAATCTCACTCTGCGTTAAATTATCGTGATAATAAAACCACGCCATTCTGGCAAGCAGCTCTTCTTCCGTCATGTTTTGGGAAAATTCACCGTTATCGTCTATTCGTTCATTCATATTTCATTCCTTCTTTGTCTGACATTATTCATTTGTTTAAAAATTTTATCAATTGTTCTTTTCTTAATTTTTATAAAAACGTGAACAAGCTCACATTTCTTGAATAAAAACCATAAAAGATCAAAAAATATTCAATTATGTGAGATTGATCACTGTTTTTTCTCATCTTTTCAGATAGAGTTATAAACAAATGATTAATTTAAATTACATTTGTTAATTCAGCATGGTGAGATTATGTGTGATAAAACTCAAAAATGTCTTCTTTCAGCGCATAACATTGGCAAATCATTTTCCGGTGTTGAAGTCTTGAAAGAGATTAATTTTTCCCTTTTTGAAGGTGAAGTTCATGCGTTATTAGGAGGGAATGGCGCAGGAAAATCGACATTAATGAAAATTATCGCCGGCATTCACCCACAGGACTGCGGTGAGCTCATTATTCATGGTTCGCAACAAAACCGACTTTCACCTCATAAAGCGCATCAACTCGGTATTTATTTAGTTCCCCAAGAACCTCTTTTATTTCCTAATTTAACGGTGAAAGAAAACATTTTATTTGGTTTATCCCGGGATACAAAAACAACTGAAAAACTGACCGCACTTTTACAAGAACTAAACTCACACCTCAAACTTGATATGCAGGCAGGTTCTCTTGAAGTTGCCGATCAACAATTAGTAGAAATTATGCGAGGGCTTATGCGCGATGCCTCTATTCTTATTTTGGATGAGCCAACCGCGTCCCTCACGCCAATTGAAACCGATAATTTATTTAAAAAAATTAATTCCTTACTAACAAAAGGCGTGGGGATCATTTTTATTTCCCACAAGTTACCGGAAGTCTGGCAAATATCGCATAGAATCAGTGTTATGCGTGACGGCTATATTGCACTTAATGGAAAAATTGATGAAATCAATAAAGATGACGTTATCAAAGCAATTACACCAAAAGCCAAAAACTCACCACTTAGCGAAACTCAAAAATTATGGCTTGAGCTCCCAGGGCACCAACGAGTAAAAACAACAGATCGCCCACTTCTACAAGTTCATCATTTGACCGGAGAAGGGTTTAAAAACATTTCCTTTGATATTTATCCCGGTGAAATTCTAGGTCTTGCCGGTGTAGTAGGTGCAGGAAGAACAGAATTAGCAGAAACCTTATATGGTTTACGTCAATCAAAGTGCGGTCAAATTCTGTTTGAAAATCAAGAAATCAATCCTCTCTCCATCAAAGAACGGCTCCATAAAGGGATTGTATATCTTCCCGAAGATCGCCAAGCCTCGGGGTTATACCTTGATTCATCACTCACTTGGAATGTGTGTGCGCTAACCTACAACGATACAGGTTTTTGGCTAAATACCTCAAAAGAAAGTGCAATCTTAGAACGTTATCATCGCGCAATCGGAATTAAATTTTCCGATGAACAACAAGCAGTCAAAACACTTTCCGGCGGAAACCAACAAAAAGTACTTATCGCAAAATGTTTAGAGGCGAATCCTTCATTATTGATTGTTGATGAACCGACACGTGGGGTAGATGTTGGCGCTAGAGCGGATATTTATCAATTAATCAAAAATATTGCAAAACAAAATGTTGCCGTTTTATTTATTTCCTCAGATTTAGAGGAAATAGAACAAATATCTGATCGCGTATTGGTTATGCATGACGGACAAATCAGCGAATCATTATGCGGAGAACAAATTAACACTAACAACATTATGCAAATGGCATTTGGTAGCAATGGGCATTAAGGAGAAAAATATGTGGAAACTCATTCAAGATAATCGCGAATTGACCATTTTAATTGCTATCGGTTTACTGTTTACCCTATTAGGATTTGTTGGTGCCGGATTTCATTTGCAAACACTCACGATGATTTTTAATTCAGCTCAAATCGTGATTTTACTGGCAATTGGCGCAACCTTTGTCATTTTAACGCGAAATATTGATGTATCAGTCGGTTCCACAATGGGATTAAGTGCAGTTATTGTCGGGAGTCTGCTCAATGCCGGATTCGGACTTGCAAGTGCCTTTACCCTCACTTTACTTTGCGGTTTAACCGCCGGATTACTGAATGGAGTATTAGTTACGCTCTTACGAATCCCTGCTATTGTAGCAACCTTGGGAACATTAGGTTTATATAAAGGAATGATGTTATTGATCACAGGTGGGAAATGGATTGAAGGTTTACCGCAAGACCTAAAAACCTTAGCGGCCCCGATTTTTCTAAATATCTCCGTTATTGGCTGGATATTAATTCTCATCATTCTAGCCACTTACTATTTCTTAACAAAATGCTCAACCGGACGGTATTTTTATGCTGTGGGAGACAATTTACAAGGTGCAATGCAACTTGGTGTACCGATTAATCGGGTCAGAATTATTGCCTTTGCGATAAATGGCTTAATGGCTGCCATCGCCGGTATTGTGTTCACGTCTCAAATCGGGTTCGTGCCAAACTCAACCGGAAATGGGCTAGAGATGAAAGCGATAGCCGCTTGCGTATTGGGCGGAATTAGTTTGTTAGGTGGTGCAGGTAACTTAATCGGTGCGGTGCTTGGTGCCTATTTCCTCATTCAAATTGATTCTATATTGGTTCTTCTTAAAGTACCGGCTTACTGGAATAACTTCGTTGCGGGTATCGTGCTTTTAGCCGTCTTGGTCTTTGACGGTCGGATCCGAGTCATGATTGCTCACAATCTCAAATTACAACGCTATGCACGATTTTTAAAAGACGACTAGCCCCATTTGTTTATCAAAGTGCGGTCATTAAAGGAGAAAGATGATGTTGACGATAAAAAAACATGCTTGGGAATTGACATTGCTACTACTATTAATACTTGAAATTCTTGGATTCGGTCTATTCAATCCCCTAATGCTTGATCTCAACGTACTCTTATATAGTACAAGTGATTTCATCTATATTGGTATGCTGGCACTTCCGTTAACAATGATTATTATCAGTGGGGGAATGGACATTTCTTTCGGTTCAACGGTTGGCTTATGTGCCATAACATTAGGCGTGTTATTTAAATTGGATATTCCGCTTAGCCTTGCTATCCCTGCAACCTTTGTTGTGGGACTACTGTGTGGGTTCATTAATGCAGGACTTATTCTTTATACAAAAGTTAATCCCTTGGTGATCACGCTAGGCACCATGTATCTTTTTGGCGGTGGCGCATTGCTCCTATCCGGTTTCGCCGGAGCAACCGGTTATGAAGGTATCGGTGGATTCCCTGAATCACTGTTAGAATTTGCCAATCAAACCTTAATAGGAATTCCCACTCCTATTCTTTACTTCATATTAATGACGTTTATTTTCTGGCTACTTATGCACAAAACCAAAATTGGAAGAAGCATTTTTCTAATTGGTCAGAGTGAACGAACTTCTCGTTACAGTGCAGTTCCGATTCAAAAAACACTTTTTCTCATTTACGCATTTATCGGACTTGTTGCCGCTTTTGTCTCAGTGCTATTAGTGTCCTATTTTGGTTCCGCCCGTTCAGATTTAGGCAGCTCATTATTAATGCCAGTGCTGACCGCCGTTGTATTGGGTGGCGCCAATATTTATGGTGGCTCAGGCTCAATTATCGGTACCGCTATCGCTGCCCTATTAATTGGTTATTTACAACAAGGTTTACAAATGATCGGTATTCCAAATGAGATTTCAAGCGCCTTATCTGGTGCCTTACTGATTATCGTATTAATTGGCAAATCCGTTAGCTTGCACTACGATGCAATGATGCAATGGATACGCCGAAAAGCCAAACATCAAGTAGTCGTAGATTAGTCGTTAAACACTCAACCTTAAGAGGAGAACTTGTTATGAAAACTCGTATAAAAATGACCGCACTTTCCATATTGCTCGGTTTATCTGTGACGACTGCCGCACAAACAGCAGATCGCATCGCCTTTATCCCCAAATTAGTCGGCGTCGGCTTCTTCACTAGCGGTGGGCAAGGTGCAACTGAAATGGGAAAAACCCTTGGGGTGGATGTTACCTATGACGGTCCTACGGAACCGAATGTCTCCAATCAAGTACAATTAATTAATAACTTCGTCAATCAAGGCTATAAAGCCATTGTAGTTTCGGCGGTTTCACCTGATGGCTTATGCTCTACATTACAACGAGCGATGAAACGAGGTGTAAAAGTATTAACTTGGGATTCAGACACTAAACCGGAATGCCGTAGCCACTACATTAACCAAGGAACACCGGAACAATTAGGTTCTATGCTTGTTGAGATGGCATCAAGCCAAATAACCAAACCTAACGCCAAAGTTGCCTTCTTTTATTCCAGTCCAACGGTCACTGATCAAAATCAATGGGTAAAAGAAGCGAAAGCAAAAATCGCTAAAAATCATCCGGAATGGGAAATTGTCACCACTCAATTCGGTTACAACGATGCGATTAAATCACTTCAAACCGCAGAGGGTATTTTAAAAGCTTATCCGGACTTAGATGCCATTATTGCACCGGATGCCAACGCATTACCGGCCGCCGCACAAGCTGCTGAAAACCTCAAAGTAAATCATGTTGCTATCGTTGGTTTTAGTACCCCTAACGTGATGCGGCCTTATGTAAAACGAGGCACGGTTAAACAGTTTGGTCTTTGGGATGTCGTACAACAAGGCAAAATTTCCATTGCCGTAGCAAATGATTTGCTGAAAGGCAAGCCGCTTAATGTTGGTGATAAAGTAGAAGTTGAAGGTATTGGCACAATTGAAGTATCACCAAACAAAGTTCAGGGTTACGAATACGAAGCAAAAGGTAACGGCATTGTGCTATTACCACAACGTGTTGTCTTCACTAAAGACAATATTGATCAGTACAATTTCTAATTAAGGAGCATAACAATGGCAGATTTAGATGATATTCGAGACGGTAAAGATTTTGGTTTGGACAAACCACAAACTCATCAAGCGTTTTATTTAAAAGGCTCAGGCGCGCTGGATTGGGGAATGCAATCCCGTTTAGCCAATATTTTTAATCCCAAAACAGGCAAAACAATTATGTTAGCCTTTGACCATGGCTATTTCCAAGGCCCTACAACCGGGCTTGAACGCATTGATTTAAACATTGCGCCTTTATTTGAATATACCGATGTATTAATGTGTACACGAGGTATTTTACGCAGTGTTGTGCCCCCTAGTATTCGTAAACCTGTTGCGTTGCGGGCTTCCGGTGCAAATTCAATTTTAACGGAACTCTCCAATGAGGCCGTTGCCGTATCCGTTGAAGATGCGCTTCGATTAAACGTTTCCGCTATGGCTGCACAAGTTTATATTGGCTCTCAATATGAACACCAATCTATTAAAAACATTATTCAGTTGGTGGATCAAGGCACCCGCTACGGAATGCCTATTATGGCAGTAACCGGTGTAGGTAAAGATATGGCGCGTGATCAACGTTATTTCTCACTCGCAACCCGTATCGCAGCAGAAATGGGCGCACATATTATTAAAACTTACTATGTTGATAAAGGGTTTGAGCGTGTTACCGCTGGTTGTCCGGTGCCAATTGTGATTGCCGGTGGCAAAAAACTCCCAGAAAATGAAGCCTTAGACATGTGCTATAAAGCGATTGATCAAGGCGCAGCCGGTGTAGATATGGGACGCAATATTTTCCAATCAGATGCACCAATCGCGATGTTAAAAGCCGTTAATGCGATTGTTCATGATGGCGAAAATGCTGAACAAGCATACCAATTATATCTACACGAAAAAAACCATCACTGTTAATCACTCAACATTCCTCCCTTGCTACAACGGAGGAATGTTATTCCACTGAAACTAAGGAGAAATTATGTTTGCTATGCTCGTTGAAATTAATATAAAAGAAGGTAAAGAACAAGAATTTCTTGATGTATTTGAACGCAACCATCTCGGAACACGCCAAGAAACTGGTAACTTACGCTTTGATGTCTTACGTGACCCAGAAATTCGAACCCGCTTCTATGCTTATGAAGTTTATGAAAATGAACAAGCATTGGCAGAACACAGAAAAACGGAACATTACCAACGTTGTGTGAAAGAACTAGAGCCCTTAATGACGACACATCGAAGCAAAAAAATCTTTGAATGGGTTTTTCCTGAGGAAATTGAAGCATGAACGCAGAAAAAGTGCGGTTGATTTCAGCGTTAAAATCACAGCCAATCAGTGTAGGAATATTGGCGTCCGATTGGCTTAAATTTTCAAAAACACTCAACGTATTAAGCCAAAGCCAACTCCACCTCCTGCATTTTGATATTGCTGACGGGCAATTTTCCCCTTTTTTCACTGTGGGAAGTATGGCGATACAGCAGTTTCCTAACACATTTATAAAAGATGTGCATTTAATGGTAAAAGATCAATTTAACGTTGCTAAAAAATGTGTCGCCGCCGGTGCAGATATTATGACCCTACAAGTTGAAAATACCGTTGATCTGGACAACACATTACAATGGTTAAAAACGCAAAAAACGATATTATGTGGCTTGGCTATTTGTCCTAATACACCTTTAGAATTACTTTATCCCTATTTACCGGATATTGATTTAATCCAAATCTTAACATTGGATCCAAGAACAGGGGAAAAAGCTAATCTTGATCAAATAACCGAACGATTAATCCAATTACTTAACCAACTTCATGATTCAGGGCAGGAGAAACTCATCTCTATTGATGGCTCAATGACATTTGAATTGGCTTCACATTTGAAAAAATATGAGATCGATTGGGTTGTATCGGGTAGTGCTTTGTTTTCATCGGATTCCTTTGAAAAGACCTTGATAGAATGGAAAAAAATGCTGTCCCATTAATACAAAAATACGGTTGTTTTCCACATTGTTTCAAAATCAAAACACAATGGGGAAACAACCGCACTTTTCAATCAACACCTAAACTCGGTTATCAATCAAGGAAATGTGTCTTTTTGCGGCAATCCACGCCCCAACATAGCCCATAATTAAACAGCACACTAATAAGAATACAAATTCGCCAACGCCTAATCCATTCAAACTGAATTGGACGGCAAAAATATCCGTTACATATTTCACCGCAGAAGTAAAATAGCTGATAATAAAGCTACTAAAAATTGCTGCAACTAACCCTCCTAACAGGGCATAAATCATTCCTGTATAAAGATAAGGACGAAGGATAAACTGATCTGTTGCACCAAGCAATTTCATCACATCAATACTTGAGCGGCTACTGTACACATCAGAGCGAATACTGTTACCAATAACTAAAAATACCGCTATCGTCATTAATACCGTACAGAAAATTGCCACATGGGCAATCAACCATGAAAGTGCGGTTAATTTTTCCATCCAATCGTTATCTAAGCGAACTTCTTGCACGCCTTTAATTTTATTTAAATTGGTACGTAATTCGTCACGTTTTTCTGAAACATTAAATTCGCTCGTCGGTTTTACAATAACGACCGCAGGCAATGGATTATCATCTAAAATTTCTAATTCTTCGCCAAAGCCAGACCAGCTTTTAAATTCCTTTAAACTTTCTTGACGAGAAACATAATTCAGTGATTCCACGCCTTTTTGCTGACGGATTTTTTCTACCACTAAATTTGCGTTTTCCTCACTTAAATTTTTATGAAGATAAATCGTCAATTCACTTTCCGGATAAAATTGAGTGGTCGCTAAATGTAAATTTTTCCACATTAAATAGCTCACGGTTGGGATCGTCAGAGATACAGCAATCACTAAAATCGTGAGCAGCGTGCCAAATTTACGTTGCCATAAATCCGCCCATACTGCACGCAAAGTATAGGCTGTTTGAACAAAAACAGATGCATCCGGTCGGCTCATGATTATTCCTTAATAACGTAAATAACCTTGTTCAAGCACAAGACAAGGTTTTGGTTTTTGTTGAATTAAATTAATGTCGTGAGTAGCAATTAACACTGTCATTCCGAGACGATTAAATTCTTCAAACAAATTAAAAATGCCTAAAGAAAGTTCATCGTCTAAATTACCCGTTGGTTCATCTGCTAATAAAAGTTGAGGTTTATGTACAATAGCACGCGCAATATCAACGCGTTGCTGCTCCCCTCCAGAAATTTGTGGTGGCAAATAGTGGGCTTTATTACGCAATCCTACACGATCTAAAGATGCCATTGCTCGAGTATTCGCATCTTTTGGATGCATACCTGCAATAATCAATGGCAATGCCACATTTTCCACCACAGTACGATCTGTTAATAAACGATAATCTTGATGAACCATACCAATTTGGCGACGCAGAAATGGAATTTCGTATTTCGATAAGCGAGTAATATCGTGTCCGTTAAACCAAATCTGACCAGCATTGGCTTTTTCCATTCCCATAATAAGCTTGAGTAATGTACTTTTTCCTGCGCCTGAATGTCCAACCAAATAAGTCATACTTCCCACAGGAAGATGAAAATTCAAGCCTTGTAACGCTGGCTGCGTTGCACCATGATAGGCTTTAGAAACATTTGAGAACTTAATCACAATTTTTCCTTATTCTTTTTGTTCTTCTTCATGAACGAATAATGCCTCAATAAATTCTTTGGCATTAAACTCACGTAAATCTTCTATTTTCTCGCCCACGCCAATATAACGAATAGGCAACTTAAACTGATCGGCTATGGCAAAAATCACACCGCCTTTTGCCGTGCCATCTAATTTTGTTAGAGAGATCCCTGTTAAACCCACAGCCTCATTAAATAACTTCGCTTGGCTAATGGCATTTTGTCCCGTGCCAGCATCCAGCGTAAGCATAATTTCATGTGGCGCAGTTTCGTCATATTTTTTCATAACACGAGCAATTTTTTTCAGTTCGTCCATTAAGTTATTTTTATTTTGTAAACGACCCGCCGTATCCGCAATAAGAATATCAATATTGCGTGCAGCCGCTGATTGCATCGCATCAAAAATGACCGATGCAGAATCAGAGCCAGTGCTTTGGGCAACAACTGGAATATGATTGCGTTCTCCCCAAACTTGAAGCTGCTCAACAGCCGCTGCGCGGAAAGTATCACCTGCTGCGAGCATCACTGATTTTCCTTCAGCCTGAAATTTACGCGCCAGTTTGCCGATAGTAGTGGTTTTACCCACGCCATTCACACCCACCATCAAAATCACATAAGGTTTTTTCGTATTATCGATCACAAGCGGTTTCGCTACAGGCTCTAAAATATTTGCCATTTCTACTTTTAATTGTTGATATAAAAGCTCAGCATCTTGTAATTCTTTGCGACTTGCGTGTTCAGTCAAATTTTTGATGATTTTACTTGTTGTCGGCACGCCAATATCCGCAATCAACAGTTGTTCTTCTAATTCTTCAAACAACTCATCATCAATTTTCTTTCCTAAGAAAAAACCACGAAAACCCGCACCAATATTTTGTTTAGTTTTCAGTAACCCCTTAACTAAACGACTAAAAAAGCCCCCTTCACTTGGCTTTTCGCGAGTTTCAATTTCAACAACAGGCTGAAGGTCATCTTCTAACTTTTTCGCTTCGATGATTTCTTCGACTGGCTCAAGTGCGGTTGAAATTTCCTGTATTTTTTCTTCTTCGACTAAATCATGAGTTTCAAGTTTTTCAATAGACGACTCGATATCTTTTATCTTTTCTTCTTCAATTATCGGCTCAATTTTAGGTTCATCTTGCTTTTTATTACGCCCAAATAACGATGCCCAAAATCCGCCTTTTTTATTTTCTTCAGCCATAAAATGCTCTCTTAACTGTAATCCGATAAAAATGTCGTTCATTCTAGCAAAAAATCGTCTAAACTAAGCACAATTTTCAATAAAAATCGAATCTTTATGAAAAAAATACAAACGCCAAATGCAAAGGGCGAGGTTCGCATTATTGCTGGACTATGGCGAGGGCGAAAACTTCCCGTATTAAATTCAGAAGGCTTACGCCCAACTGGCGATAGAGTGAAAGAAACGCTTTTTAATTGGTTAATGCCTTATATCCACCAATCTGAATGTTTAGATGGCTTTGCGGGGAGTGGTTCATTAGGTTTTGAAGCACTTTCTCGCCAAGCGAAAAAAGTGACTTTTTTAGAATTGGATAAAACCGTTGCCAATCAATTAAAAAAGAATTTACAAACACTCAAATGCTCATCAGAACAGGCTGAAGTAATTAATCAAAGTAGTTTGGATTTTCTAAAACAGCCACAAAATCAACCGCACTTTGATGTGGTGTTTTTAGATCCACCTTTTCATTTTAATTTGGCAGAACAAGCAATTAACTTGCTTTGTGAAAATAATTGGCTAAAACCCAATGCGTTAATTTACGTAGAAACAGAGAAAGATAAACCTCTTATTACTCCTGAAAACTGGACGTTATTGAAAGAAAAAACGACGGGAATGGTGAGTTATCGTTTATATCAGAATTAGAGAAAAATTATGTTAGATATTGTTTTATATGAACCAGAAATCCCACAAAATACGGGGAACATTATTCGCCTTTGCGCCAATACAGGATTTCGCTTGCACTTAATTGAACCCCTAGGTTTCACTTGGGATGATAAACGCTTACGCCGCTCAGGTTTGGATTATCACGAATTTGCGGAAATCAAACGCCACAAAACCTTTGAAGCCTTTTTAGAAAGCGAAAAACCCAAACGCCTTTTTGCACTTACAACAAAAGGCAGTCCAGCTCATAGCCAAGTGAAATTTGAACTTGGGGATTATTTAATGTTTGGCCCAGAAACTCGTGGCATTCCGATGTCAATTTTAAATGAAATGCCGATGGAACAAAAAATCCGCATTCCAATGACAGCCAATAGCCGCAGTATGAACTTATCTAATTCTGTCGCAGTAACGGTTTATGAAGCGTGGCGACAATTAGGCTATAAAGGTGCGGTAAATTTACCAGAAGTAAAATAAACAAAAAAGTGCGGTTAAAATTTAATAAGATTTTTAACCGCACTTTTATTATTTAAATGGAACTTGTTTTCCGAATATCCGTTTTTTTATTCTAATTAGTTCATTTTTTATTTTAGCTAAAGGTTTAGCGGGAATTTGGTTTTTATGCACTTTTTCCCTACCATTATGCAAACTACTCTCAAAATAATTTTCATCATGCAGAATAAAACTTTGAGCGCATATTGCAGGGGAAAGTTGCATAACTTTATAATCTTTTTTGCCTAATAATTCATCAAAAATTAGAGTATCAATAGCAAGATAAAGTTGTTTATTTCTTATGTTATTCAATAAATATCTAGCACCCTTAGCTGTGATTGAATAGCCAGCCATTCCAGTATGTTTGAATTTCAATCGGGAAATATTTCTATTACATTTTATTTGCTCACACTTTCCATAAATTATTTTTCCATGAGCTTCTAACTTCAATATATCAGTATCTTCAGGTATATAATCAATATTCAACAATTCTTTTGCATTTTCTCCCAAATAAATATCGTCTTCAAAAATATTAATATAATCTAAATTATTTTCTAAAACGAAATTCCATAAAACGATATGGCTTAATGCACAGGCTATCTCAGCATCACACAAAGTTGCTTTTGATGAACGGTCAAAGATGATATTAAATTTTTTAGCGGTTTCTTCAATAATGTCGGGCGTAATAGCATCAAAAAATTCGAAAGGAATATTCTGCTTACCGAATTCTTCGGTAATGTGTTTTCGGCGTTTTTGTTCGGTAGTTAAACTGATAACATAATTGTGCTGAGCTGCATTATGCATAATAAGTAACCCAAATAAATAAAAAGTTGGAACAGTATAATATAAAAAGTGCGGTAAAAAAATCATAGAAATTTTCACCGCACTTCTTCGTTTTAAATATTATGTGCTAAACGATATTCAACTAAATCTTCAATGGTTAGCACCGAATAACCAAATTTTTTCGCAAATTCTACAATCTCGGGGGTGCGCGCCATTGTGCCGTCGTCATTCGTAATTTCACAAATAACGCCTGCTTCTTTAAATCCTGCCAGACGCGCTAAATCAACGGAAGCTTCTGTGTGTCCGCGACGAGTAAGTACGCCACCATTTGCTGCACGAAGTGGGAAGACATGACCTGGACGATGTAAATCTGTTGGAACTGCATTATCAGCAATAGCCGTTTGAATAGTGGTTACTCGGTCTGCGGCAGATACGCCTGTAGAAACACCTTTCGCGGCTTCGATCGTTACAGTGAAAGCCGTTTTGTTTACGCTATTATTGTGTTCTACCATTGGCGGTAAATCGAGTTGTTGGCAACGTTCATCGGTAATACATAAACAAACAATGCCACTGCCATAACGAATTAATTTTGCCATTTGTTCTGGCGTGATTGTTTCTGCTGGGAAAATTAAATCGCCTTCATTTTCACGATCTTCATCATCTAAAACTAATACGCCATTTCCATTTTTGAAGGCATTAATTGCGTTAAGTACGCGTTCTTCAGCGGTATTGCCGAATGGAGATAAAATTGACTGATTCATAGTAATTTCCTAATTTGAGATTTCAATTAAATACCAGAATCAGGGCTGAGAAATGCAAATAAAATGAACGATTTGGGAACCCAATTCGTTTTATTCTCTTTCATCCAGACTTTACTGTCGGCTTTGGAATTTCACCAAATCTGCTGACTTTAAAAGTGAAAATCAGGACAATTTAGAAGGGAAAATTTGCCAAAAATTGACCGCACTTTTAAACGCTCGTGGGCTTTACCACCGGTAGGGAATTTCGCCCTGCCCTGAGAATGCACACTAAGTATAACGCAAAATACCTAGTCACTAAATCAGAACGTGAAAAATATTTTCATTTATCCTACAATAAACACACTCAATTCTTACGCTATCAAGAGCAGATTATGTCAAAAGCAAAAGAGAAAAAAGTCGGTGTCATTTTCGGGAAATTTTATCCCGTACACACAGGCCATATAAATATGATTTATGAAGCGTTCAGTAAAGTCGATGAACTACACGTTATCGTGTGTAGTGATACGGAGCGCGATTTGAAATTGTTTTACGATAGTAAAATGAAACGTATGCCAACCGTGCAAGATCGTTTGCGTTGGATGCAGCAAATTTTCAAATATCAAAAAAATCAGATTTTTATTCATCATTTAGTTGAAGACGGTATTCCAAGTTATCCAAATGGCTGGCAATCTTGGAGTGAAGCGGTTAAAACCCTATTTCATGAAAAACATTTTGAACCTTCAATCGTATTTAGTAGCGAACCTCAAGATAAAGCGCCTTACGAGAAATACTTAGGTTTAGAAGTTTCGTTAGTCGATCCTGACCGCACTTTCTTTAATGTGTCCGCCACTAAAATTCGTACGACACCATTCCAATATTGGAAATTTATTCCGAAAGAAGTTCGTCCTTTCTTTGCCAAAACGGTAGCGATTTTAGGAGGAGAGAGCAGTGGTAAAAGCGTGCTTGTGAATAAATTAGCCGCTGTATTTAATACCACTTCCGCATGGGAATACGGACGTGAATTTGTATTTGAAAAGCTAGGTGGCAATGAGCAGGCCATGCAATATTCTGATTATCCGCAAATGGCTCTTGGTCATCAACGATACATTGATTATGCAGTTCGCCATGCACATAAAATTGCATTTATTGATACGGATTTCATCACTACGCAAGCGTTCTGTATTCAATATGAAGGAAAAGCCCACCCATTTTTAGACTCAATGATTAAAGAATATCCTTTCGATGTCACTATTTTGCTTAAAAATAATACTGAATGGGTGGATGATGGCTTGCGTAGCTTAGGTTCACAAAAGCAACGCCAACAATTTCAACAACTACTCAAAAAACTGTTAGATAAATATAAAGTTCCTTACATAGAGATTGAATCGCCAAGTTATCTTGAACGTTATAACCAAGTTAAAGCCGTCATTGAGAAAGTGTTAAATGAAGAAGAAATCAGTGAATTACAAAACACAACTTTTCCTATAAAGGGGACATCTCAATGATTTTATTTGCTGGTGATCCGCACGGAAGCTATGATCATATTTACCCTTTTATAAAAGAACAGGAAAATGTCGCACTGATAATTTTAGGCGATTTACAGCTCACGACAGCAGATGAATTGGATAAACTCGCACAACATTGTGATATTTGGTTTATTCATGGAAATCATGATAGCAAAACCATTAGTGCTTTTGATTCAATTTGGGGTTCTGAGTGGCAATCACGTAATTTACACAATCGCGTAGTTGATATTCAAGGAACCCGCATTGCGGGATTAGGTGGTGTATTCCGCGGGCAAATCTGGATTCCGCCAAATCGCCCCATGTTTTTTGATCCTATTCATTATTGTCAATATAGTCCACAAGAGAAAATCTGGCGAGGCGGTGTGCCTTTGCGTCATCGCACGTCAATTTTTCCATCAGATATTGAAATCTTAGAAAACCAACAAGCGGATGTGTTGATTTGTCACGAAGCCCCTAAGCCACATCCTATGGGTTTCCAAGTAATTAATGATTTGGCAATGAAGATGGGGGTTAAGCAAGTATTCCACGGACATCATCACGAAAACTTTACTTATCGAACAAACTATCCCTACAAAATCACAAATGTAGGTTTCCGCAGTCTTGCTGATGCAGAGGGAAATTATTTGCTGCAAACGATCGACAATCGTGAAAAATAAATCTATTCCAAAATAAAAGCCGACTCATTTGAATCGGCTTTTTTACATTCAAAGTGCGGTATTATTCCGCATTGTTTTTCGATTTAATGACAGCGTAAACTACACCTGTTGATAAAGCACCAATCGCAATTGCACCAAGATATTTCAACGGCTCAGATACAAATGGAATGACAAATAATCCGCCGTGCGGAGCTTGTAATGTAATATTTAAGCCCATAGAAATCGCACCAGCCACGGCACCACCAATCACAGAGCTAATAATGACTCGAATTGGATCTGCTGCCACAAATGGTAATGCACCTTCAGAAATAAAGCATAAACCAAGGACAAATGATGCTTTCCCTGCATCGCGTTGGCTAACTGTGAATTTATTGCGAGCAATCCAAGTGGCAACTGCCATACCAATTGGTGGAACCATACCTGCTGCCATTGCCGCAGCCATTGGCGTATAAACTTGGGAAGCAATCAATCCAACAGAAAAGGTGTACGCTGCTTTATTTACCGGTCCGCCCATATCGATACACATCATTGCACCGATAATTGCGCCTAACACAATCGCATTCACTTCGCCCATTGAAGTAAGCCAATTACTTAGCTCTTTCATAATTTCAGCCACTGGTGGATTGATGAGATAAATCATCGTCAAACCAACAATCATCGAACCTAAGAGCGGTAAAATTAAAATCGGTTTTAATGAAGTCAGGCTTGCTGGCAATCGAATAATCACATTCAGCCCTTTCACCACATAGCCCGCTAAGAAACCAGCAATAATACCGCCAAGAATCCCAGCGCCCGCTTCACTTGCCAGCATCCCAGCAATCAAACCAACTGCAAGTCCTGGACGATCAGCGATAGAAAATGCAACGTAACCAGCAAACACGGCGATCATTAATTTAAACGCCACACCTCCGCCGATATTCATCAACATATCGGGAAGATCTTGAAAAACTCCTGTATTTTCAATTACATTAAAACTGAACATAAAGGAAATTGCGATCAACAACCCACCCGCAACCACTAACGGTAACATATGAGAAACACCAGTCATTAAGTGTTTATACACACCTTTTTTCTCACGGCTTTCTTCTTTCGCTCCCGTATTATTTCCACCATCGAAAATTTTGGCTTCTTTAAATGCTTTATCAAATTCTTGCTCGGTTTTCTTCAAGGCTAATCCTGTTGAAGTGCGGTATATTGGCTTACCTTTAAATTTATCTAAAGGCACATCAATATCTGCTGCAACAAATACCAAATCAGCCGCCGCGACTTCTTCTACAGTAATTTCATTGCCAGCCCCAACTTGACCACGGGTTTCAACTTTTACATTCCAACCTTGTTTTTTTGCATAGGCTTCAATCGCTTCGGCTGACATAAACGTATGCGCAACGCCTGTCGGACAAGCGGTTACCGCAACAATATTTTTTACACCAGAAACACCTGTAAAACTCACCGCACTTTTCGGTGCAACATAATCAGCTCCATTGGCTAAGGCATTTGCCAGCGTGACTTCAGGAGAAATCATGGCGATAGCTTCGCCGATAATAAAGACTTTTTTACCAACTAAAGCAGGGTTATTTGGTAATACAGAACCAAATACGAGAACAAGATCTGCTTCGGCTGGTGTTTCTACAATAGAGACATTCGCTTTTTGCGCAGCCGCTCGAAAAACTTCATGTAATAAATAGGCTTTCGCATCGCCTACATTAGCTGATTGGGTTAAAAATAACTTCATACTATCCTTCAATCATCGTTATTTGTACTTTTTCTAAAATGGGGTCAAGTAAACTCAAATCACTCACACCAACATTACTTTGAGACACAGCAAAAGCGGACACAGCCGTAGCAAAAGCTAAAGTTTCAGCTTTCAATAAACCTTTTTCAAAACCATAGATTAAGCCTGCTACCATGGAATCCCCTGCCCCAACGGTACTCACTACATTTTCACATTTTGGTGGTTCGGCTTTGAGCACGCCTTCATTATTAATCCATAAAGAACCTTTTTCGCCCATTGAAATAATCACATTTTCAATGCCTTCCGCTTTGAGTTGCTGTGCAGCGACAATAATTTCTTCAAGACGATTTAATGGATGACCAACCCAAGCCTCAAGTTCTCGATGGTTGGGTTTTACTAGCCAAGGTTTCGCTTTTAATCCAGCGGTGAGTGCAGCATTGCTACTATCAAGCACAACTTTTACGCCAGCTTGATGAAGCTGATGCAACCAATCAGCAAACAATTCAGGAGACACACCTCGAGGTAAACTGCCACACACTGCGACAATGTCATAATCTAAACAATAAGCCAAAGAATCCGTCACAAATTGTTGCCAAACTTGTGGGCTTATTTGATATCCCAAGAAATTTAAATCTGTCACATCCGCTTCAGTCTCGGTAATTTTTACATTGATACGAGTTTTGCCATCAACACGGTGGAATTTATCTTCCAAACCGTGCTTATTAAACATTTGCTCGAAATCAGCTGAATTATCCTCGCCCAAGAAACCACCTACTGCAACATCAACGCCTAAATCTTTTAGTACCTTTGCAACATTAATGCCTTTCCCTGCAGGAAATAAGCCCAGCGTTTCTACCGTGTTTACTTCGCCAAGTTGAATACGATTTAAACGCCCGACTAAATCATAAGCGGTATTTAAGGTAATTGTTACGACGCTTGCCATACTATTCCCCTAAACCCGATTCGATCACAGCACCGATTCCGTCAATAGCTTGTTGCGCTTCATCGCCCGTCGCAACAAAACGTAAACGTGTCCCTTTCACTACGCCTAATGCCACAATTTTCATCAAGCTTTTAGCACTGACTAATTGAGAATTACGATCAAGATTTTGAACTGCTACGGAAGCATTATATTTCTTCACTTCGTTTACCAATATCGCACTTGGGCGAGCGTGCAAACCTTGCTCATTTTTAATCACAAACACGGCCTCAATGGCATTTGCTGGCAAATTATCATCTTCTGTTACCGCAGATGTGTGAATTTGATCGCCCATAATCTCAATAGTATCGGGTTCAGACGGTGGCACTGCCGAAACATTCTCGCCCAAGCCATTGGCTATCGCTTTGCCCAATGATTCAATCGCTTGTTTGGCATCTTCTCCTTCAGCCACAAAACGTAAGCGATGTCCTTGCGTTACACCGAGCGCAACAATCTTCATCAAACTTTTTGCACTGACGACTTCACTTTCACGAGTAAGATTTTGCACAGTAATTTTAGAAGTGAATTTTTTCACTTCATTAACCAAATTTGCACTTGGACGAGCATGTAAACCGTGTTCATTACGAATTGTAAAAGTTCCTACAACAGCACCTTCTACAGATTGAGTTTCAACATCACTCGATGAACCCAAAAGTGCGGTCAAAATTTCTGTTGAATTACCATTAAGCAAGGTTGTTTGGACATCGTCATCTAATAAACGCGCTAAAGTTGGATTAATTTGATCACTGACGGCTGCAACAGTTATTACGCCTTTTACGGCTTTGCCATTGTGGCTAAAAATCGTTTTGGCACGACTAAATGCTAAGGCATTTTTCACATTTCCTACGACAGAGTCCGTTACCCATAACCCTTTGCCAAGCGGTAATGCCGCATTATTAATCACTTCAGAAATAAAGCGATTTTCTACCGTACTTTGCACCTGTAATTGCCCCGCATTAATCGCGACTAAAGTTAATAAACTTTGGGTATCTACGTCTAAACTGATATTGGCAGCAGGAATTTCAAATGGATCAATTGCCTCGCCCATTAAAATCGCACGAAATTCAGCAACATCGGTTATTTTTGCTAATTTCGCTGCGGTATCTTCATCGCTCAATACATGGGTTAATTGGCGCAATAAGGACAAATGTTCATCAGAGCGCGCCGCAATACCAATCACGACATAAGCAATATTTCCCTCGCCCCATTCTATGCCTTGAGGAAATTGAAACACTTGCACGCCCGTTTTCTTTACCATCGAACGAGTATCCAAGGTGCCGTGAGGAATAGCAATACCATTGCCTAAAAAGGTAGAGGTTTGCAGCTCGCGCGCTAACATTCCTTGCAAGTAACCATTTTCAACATTGTCTGCTTGAACCAATGCGGACGCTGCCATTTCGATCGCTTGTTGTTTATCAATTGCATTAGCATTTAAATGAATGTTGCTTTCCGAAAGTTCTAACATTCTTGCTCCTTAATAATTTAAAAAGAAAGCTGCGGATGAAACAAATCGACCAGCAGCTTATTGAAAAACAATTATTTAGATGTACAGGCTTTCAGCAGCGTTTCACTACCTTGCACAATATATTCATCATTTTCTCCGCGCGCTTCGCCTTTTTGTAAATCACGCATCGCATCATAAATACCTTGAGCCATACTTTGCGAATCCACTTTTTCCCAACAATTTGCACTCAAACGTTTAAGGTTAGCTTGCAATGCTTCCGCATGTAACACACCGCTATAATAAGCATATACATCAGAATCATGTCCGCCAGTGTAAAGTTTATCTTGAATTTGTTTCACAGGAACTAAAATACGACCTAAATACCAGTCATTCGCACCACTTGCAAAATTATCTACAAAGAAATTTTCATTCACACGACCTTTATATGTCGCCACAGTCGCTTCATAAGCTGCTGCATAGGATTTCTGATCGATTTTATCTTTATCTAAATCAATCACTTTTTTATCGTTCCCCATAAATGGAACATAATTAGTAATAGACGACCAAGAAGAACAACCTGCCAATATTAAGGTAAAAAATAAAACAGAGATTTTTTTAAACATAGTCATACCTAATTGAGAATCAACAAAAACGCAGCCATTATACTGGCTGAAGGGGATTAAGCAAGGAAGCCTATAAGCCCCATTTAAACAAATGCTTAACTTCGTATAAAGTCAGTGAAGTCAGACCATTGCTCAATACGAAAAGCACGAATATCTCGTACCGACTGAGAAATCCACGCCAACTGTTTTAGTGCATTCATTGCCTGAAAAAGATTCGCCATATCTTCATTCGTATTGGTATATAAACTTCCTTGTGTTCTAACAAAACCAAATTTTGCTAAGGTTGCGCCAATGTCTGTGTAAGCCTGTTGAACGCCCTTTGGATGATAATCTTGAGTGTCTTTTACAACTAAATCAAAAGCAATCGCGTACATAATTTTCCTTATTCAGCTTCGGGATCTTCAAGTAAGTGAGATAAACGATAAATATCTTTTTCTCCAGATTGTAACAATGTGATATTTACCAACGCATCGCCATCTGGCAAAAATTCCGCAACCTCGCCAACCACATAAGGCACGCCAAATTGCCCAAATTGTTTAATACAGCCCGTTGGAATTTGTTGTCTTAGTTCCATATTTAACCTCATATTTTTATGGTTTTATAACATAATTTTGTAGAGAAATGGATAAAAATTTACCGCACTTCTACTCCTGTTCTTTAACTAAAGACACCAAAATCTGATCGATTTTAAAGTTTTCCGTATCAATCACTTCAAACTTGTATTTTCCGTAAACCACAGAATCGGTTTTTTTCGGGATTTTACGTAACATATACATCATAAAACCACTGATGGTTTCGTAGTTTTCTTCATCGGGAAAATAAGCAATATCTAATACTCGAGTAACCTCTTCTAATGGCGTTGCACCATCAATCAGCCACGAATTTTCATCACGGCTCACAATATATTCTTCTTCGTTAGAAACCAATTCCCCCATAACAATACTCATCACATCATTTAGCGTAACAATACCCACTACAAGGGCATATTCATTCACAATAATGGCAAAATCTTCGCCAGTAGATTTAAACAATTCCAACACTTCGTAAAGAGAAAGCGTATCAGGCACAAATAAGGCTTTACGGAGTAGTTTGGGATCAGTCAGCAACACATTTTCATTTTGCAAATACATTGTGAGTAAAGTATGGGATTCGATATAACCTAAGATTTTGTCTAGGCTATTGTCACAAATCACAATTTTAGAATGGGAATCACGAGAAAGCGTATCCATCACTTCTTGGCGAGAAAAAGTGCGGTCTAAATATACGATGTTTTCACGGGTTGTCATGGTGGAAGTTACTGTACGGGCTTGCATATCGAAAATATTTTCGATCAAATAATGCTCTTGAGTTTTCAACACACCAGCTTCTGCACCTGCTTCAACTACGGCGAAAATATCTTCAGAGGTCATGCCATCTTCACGCACAGTAGAAATGCGAAATAGACGGAAAAAGGCATTAGCAAGCGTATCAAATAACCACACAAGAGGTTTAAACAGATACATACTAAAATTCATAATACCCACAACGCGCAAAGCCACCATTTCAGGATAAGTAATGGCAATACGTTTTGGAATAAGATCAGCAAATAAAATAAACAAACAAGTCACTAATATAAAAGCGATTGTAGAGGCGGTTGGCTCAATCCAACTTCCTTCAAAAGAACGATTTAAAATATCTGCAATGTAAGGACTTAGCGCACTTTCGCCAATTCCCCCACCCAAAATCGCCACCATATTCAACAAAATTTGAACCACCGTAATAAAACGACCAGGATGCTCTTGTAATTTAAGCACTTGAAGCGCACGCACGTCGCCTTCGTTCGCAAGAGATTGCAATTTTAATTTGCGAGAACTCGCTAGAGAAATTTCAGCAGAAGAAACAACTGCACTACTTAAAATTAAAGCCACAATTGCCAAAATAGTATGAAATAATTCCATAATCATTACTCAAAAATATAAAAGAAAACGACCGCACTTTGCGGCCGTTTGGGATATTACTTGTCGCTGTCAAACCAGCCGCGAATAAATTGGATAGACAAAAATAATGTCGCCAGCAAGAATACATATAAAATCCACGAAACAATCGGATTGCTTGGTGTATCATCAGCAGTAATTTCTTTAATTGAGGTTGCATTACGATATTCATCTATCATCGTAATACGCCAACCATAGTATTTAATTTGCACAAGTTTGTTGTCATTACCCAAAGCCTGCGCTTCAGCCTGTAAATTGGCTGATCCAAATTTGAAGTAGAACGGGAAACCCCAACGTGTATCTTCATTGCGATACACCATAATTTTGCCATCATCATTTTGCGTATTGATGTAATACACATCACGTGTTGGGCCACTAGCTGGATTCGATTTGGTGATTGGCCCATCTTTATCAACACGTTTAACTTCTACGCCAGTAACACGTGTCACATCATAATGGGGGAACACATAATTCACCACAGAAAACATAAAACCGTGGAATAAAAAAACAACAATAAATAAGAAATATTTAAAAAACTTTCGCATACTTTTCCCTTGTCAGAACTGTTCATTTATTCTACACGAATTTTAAATAAACGCTCGAAATTTTTTGTAGTGATTTGAGCAAACGCATCGGCAGAAACGCCCTTTAAGGTTGCCACATATTCACAAACTTCTCTCGTATAAGCGGGTTGATTTTCTTTTCCTCGATAAGGCACTGGCGCAAGATAAGGCGAATCCGTTTCCACCAATAAGCGATCCATTGGTACATAACGAATAACCTCACGAATCGCTTCGGCATTTTTAAAGGTTACAATACCAGAACAAGAAATGTAAAAACCTAGATCCAACGCTTTTTTCGCAAATTCCATGGTTTCCGTAAAACAATGAATAACGCCACCGCACTTTTCAGCATGGTGTTGGCGTAACATTGCAATGGTGCCATCGCCTGCCGAACGTGTATGAATAATTACAGGCTTATCTAATTGGTTTGCAATATCGATTTGGCTACCAAACACCGCTTGTTGTGCCGCTTTATTGTCTGAGCTGTAATAATAATCTAAGCCAATTTCGCCAATCGCAATCACTTTCGGATCTTGCGCCAAACGCAATAAACGTTCTGCGTCATAAGGTTCTTCTTCAAAATCCAGTGGATGCACACCGCAAGCAAGGGAGACATTATTAAATTCCCGTAAAAAGTCATAAGCCTGCTCAAAGCGGCTTAAGGTTACACCAATGGCGAGCAAATGTTTCACATCACGTGCGCACGCTTTTTCCACCACATCTGCGATATTTTTGTGTAAATTTTCATAATCCAACGCATCTAAATGACAGTGAGAATCAACAATAAACATAATTATTTTCCTAATTTGTACCTTGGGTAAATTGATAATTAACCCTTAAACACTTCTGTAACTAATCTGGTCAAGCCATCTAATAGCATTAATTCAACATTCACGCCATTAATCGTCAGCAAATCTGACCGCACTTTTTGCATAATTTTAATGGCTTGTAATAAACCAAGAGCAGTTTGCTCATCGCTGAATTGTTCGATACCACGCCCAAGATCGGCAACTTGTCGATAGCTATCAATTTCAAGTTTATGCTTTAAACAATCAGAAAGAAAAGCCAAAATCCAATCCACTTGCTGAACATAGCGTTCTTTATCAAACAACGGAAGTAATTCCAATGGCGAACGTCGGCGATAGAACACCCAAAATTGACGTAAGAAGTTTTTACGCTGTTCAATCAGCCCTTGTTGTAACGTTTCTAAGGCTAAAAGCGGTCGCCCAAGATTCATCGCAAGTGCGGTCAAAATTTCCTGATTTTCAGCCGCACTTTCTGATTTCAACCAATCAACAGCCATTTGTTCATTAGGCACAGACAGATTCCACACTTGGCAACGACTGTAAATGGTTGCTAATAAACTAGCTGAACTATCCGTTTGAAGTAAAAAATAAGTATTTGGACGAGGCTCTTCCAATGTTTTCAATAACGCATTGGCAGCTGCTTCCGTTAAACGTTCCGCACCTTGCACATACACCACTTTATTACCGTTTTGTTGTGCATGTTGAGCAACCATTTCATTAATATTGCGTACTTGATCAACGCCAATATCCTTACCGTCAATCGGGCTTAACTCGTGATAATCTGGATGACTATGGGCTTGCATTAAATGACAAGAATGGCATTGACCACAAGGTTTATCGCCTTGAGCCACGCACATTATTTTCTGTGTAAGTGCATCAAATAAACGTTCTACACCTAAACCAGAATCAGCTTTAATCAGCACAGCATGATGCCCCAAACCTTCGTCAAAAGTTTGAGCAATTTGATGATAAATTGGCATTAACCAAGGGTAAAGTGCGGTCATTTTTCCTGAAATTTTTGTAAATAACGAGGGCAATTATACACATTTTCAAACTGGCTTGACAAAATAGCAAAAAGCAAACGTTTACCTTTAATAAATAAGAAATAAATAGAGAAAAATGTGAGATAAATGACATTTTTTGTTCAGTTTTATGCTAAAATCCACGCCCCATTTATTTTTACTTGACAAAGGAAAATTTATTATGAAACTCGAAGCAAGCAAGCAAGCAAGCAAGCAAGCAAGCAAGCAAGCAAGCAGAAGTTTAAAAAATCATTTATTGTAAGTCTATTTTTTTCTATTCTTTATACCTCTCCGCTTTTGGCTGTTGATTACGTTTACGACAAAACCAAGCTCACTGATGATGAAATTATCCGCTTAAAAAAACTCCGCGATAGAAATAGTGAATATTGGAAAGATGATTTGTTCAGATTTGATTTGCCAAATGACTCGGGAAAATATTTTGAAGGAAAACCTATTCTCCGTCATGACATTGAGGGGGCGGCAAAAGGGAATTTCTTATATCCAATTTTAACTTTTTCTAAAAAGACTTATAACGATACTATTAATCCTGACGAAAAAATCTCTTTTTTCGACAGCCCTTATACCCCCGGCTACACGGCTGCTTTCGTGCAGGGATTTGGCGTTAAAGAAAGAAATGGCGATACGGAAGAACAGGCTAAACAATATATCGATAAAGTTAGAACAGGATTGAAAAGAAATGTTAATATTGTAGCCATACCGCTCGACAATTATGAACCAGATAAGACATACACCGACACCTTTATCTTTCAGTATAATTACTATTACAACAGTATTTTCAATACTCATAGATCCTTAAAACATAGCAATATTAACAGTGAAATTCTTGCTGTTGGTAATGTTGCAGATTTGTATTATAAACACTACATAAGAAGCTTACCACCGGCTCTTAGCAACTTTAGTATATACGATCTCTCTTTTCCTAAATTAACCGTTACCGAAAATTCCCATGTCATTGGACAAGTTATTCATCTTTACGAATTAAAACTAGAAAATTCTCTTTGGGAACCCCGTTGGAATTCAGATGTTAGTTATTTGAGTTTATACAATAGCCATATTCGTTTTAATACCAAAAATGAAAGCCTTGTTGTAGGCGAAAGTCGCATTAGACCAACCCCCGATAATGCCTTGGAGAGCGAAAAATATTTTAAAAGCCAATTTAGCAATATAGGTTATCATAGTAACCCGCACGTCATTTATCGTAATAACTCGGGATACTCGGATCTAGGTTATTCAAGTATTCACTTTGCTTATGATTTAAGCGAAAGAGAGGCTGACAAGCCCGTATTAACGTTAAAAAGCAAGGTAACAGGGAAAACAGCTATTGTTTTTGAAGAAAAAGCCTTAAACAATTTAAAAAACCTGACTTACCGACAGCTCATCAAAACAGAAACCGATGTTGAACCAGATGCGTTTTTTCTTTTAGAAGAATATAAAAAAGGCAGATATCGTTTATTTTTACAACAATGCTCAGGCGGTTTTTGTATCGGTGTAGAAAAACTCGCCATTCCAACTCATCTTGTCGCCTCCTATGCACAACAGGCTCAAGCTGCCAATACTTTATTCAACCTACGTTTGAACGACAAAAACAGCGATATTTTTGACCGCACTTTACCACGCAAAGGCTTGTGGTTGCGTGTGATTGACGGACATTCCAACCAATGGGTGCAAGGCAAAACAGCACCTGTAGAAGGCTATCGTAAAGGTGTGCAACTCGGCGGCGAAGTATTCACGTGGCAAAACAAAAGTAATCAACTTTCTATTGGCTTAATGGTCGGACAAGCAGAACAACGCAGCACTTTCCGCAATCCAGATACAGACAATCTTACAACGGGAAATGTGAAAGGCTTTGGTGCAGGCGTTTACGCCACTTGGCACCAATTTCAGGACAAACAGACAGGTGCGTATGCGGATAGCTGGGTACAATATCAACGCTTCCGCCACCGCATTAACACTGAAGATACTACAGAACATTTTACTTCAAAAGGTATTACCGCCTCAATTGAAGCGGGTTACAATGCTTTATTGGCGGAACACTTCACTAAAAAGGGCAACCGTGTTCGTTTTTACCTACAACCACAGGCACAATTAACCTATCTTGGTGTAAATGGCGGCTTAACCGATAGTGACAATAGTAAAGTGAATTTACTTGGCTCTCGCCAATTACAAAGCCGAGTGGGCGTTCAAGCTAAAGCTCAATTTGCTTTCACTAATGGCGTCACTTTCCAACCATTTGTTGCTGTCAATTCAATCTACCAACAAAAACCTTTCGGTGTGGAAATGGACGGAGAGCGTCGAATGATAAACAATAAGACGGCAATTGAAAGCCAATTAGGTGTAGCAGTGAAAATCAAATCTCACTTAACCTTACAAGCCACATTCAACCGCCAAACAAGCAAACATCATCACGCTAAACAAGGCGCATTGAATTTACAGTGGACGTTTTAAGTTCAGTAGTAAAAAAATAAAATCGGCAGGGAAATTTACTGCCGATTTTTTTATTTTAAAAGTGCGGTCATTTTTCGTGTAATTTCCACCAATTTTTTACCGCACTTTCAATGCCAGTCAATGTAGGGTGGGCGTAAGCCCACGCGTATTATTAATAATATTCTTTTTTTCGTGGGCTTACGCCCACCCTACGGACTTAACCTTACAAGCCTCATTCAACCGCCAAACAAGCAAACATCATCAGGCTAAACAAGGTGCGTTGAATTTACAGTGGATGTTTTAAGTTAAACCGTAAAAAATAAAATCGGCAGGGAAATTCTCTACCGATTTTTTTATTTTAAAAGTGCGGTCATTTATCGTTTGATTTCCACCAATTTTTAACCCCACTTTTAATGCTAGCCAATGTAGGGTGGGCGTAAGCCCACGCGGATTATTAATAATATTCTTTTTTTCGTGGGCTTACGCCCACCCTACGGGCTTAACCTTACAAGCCTCATTCAACCACCAAACAAGCAAACATCATCACGCTAAACAAGGTGCGTTGAATTTACAGTGGACGTTTTAAGTTAAGTTGTAACAAGATAAAATCGGCAGGAAATTCTCCGCCGATTTTTTTATTTTAAAAGTGCGGTCATTTTTCGTGTAATTTCCACCAATTTTTTACCGCACTTTCAATGCCAGTCAATGTAGGGTGGGCGTAAGCCCACGCGTTTAACTCAAATCGTTATTATTGATGATATTCATTTATCGTTTGATTTCCACCAATTTTTAACCGCACTTTCGATATCAGCTTGAACAAGTTCAATAGTCTGCTCTGCATTAATTACGACTGCTTTTGGATTATCTTTTACTAATGCTAAATAGCGTGCTCGAGTGCGGTGGAAAAAATCTAAATCCATTTGCTCAATACGGTCTAACTCGCCACGTCCACGAGCTCGTGCTAAACCAACAATCGGATCTATATCCAAATAAATTGTGAGATCTGGCTCAAAATTGCCTAATACAGTTTCTTTCAAAGTAAGCATAAAATGCGGATCTAATTGACGTCCGCCACCTTGATATGCCTGAGATGACATATCGTGACGATCTCCCACTACCCATTTTCCTTGCATTAAAGCAGGCTTAATCACATTTTCCACCAACTGAATACGTGCTGCATAAAGCATTAATAACTCTGCTTTATCTGTCACGGGTTCTTCGGTTTCATGTTTAATTAGATGGCGTAATTTCTCTGCCAATGGCGTTCCACCAGGCTCGCGAGTAAACACCACACCTTTAATCCCCAGTTCATGCAAAACTTGCACAACAGACTGATGAGCGGAGCTTTTCCCCGCGCCTTCCAAACCTTCAATGACAATAAATTTTCCTTTCATATTTTCTTCCGCACTTTTATTTGACATTTTTCTGGCTGCGATACCAACGTAAATATTCTTGTACCGCTTTATTATGTTCATTCAAATTTCGGGTAAATTTATGCCCACCAGAACCATCTGCCACAAAATAATAAAAATCTGTTTTTTCTGGATGCGCAACAGCCTGTAACGAACTTTCGCTTGGCATAGCGATAGGCGTTGGCGGCAATCCATCAATCACATACGTATTATAAGGCGTCTTGGTTTCTAAATCTTTTTTGCGAATATTCCCATTGTAATTTTCGCCCATACCATAAATTACCGTTGGATCCGTTTGTAATTTCATTTTTGCTTTTAAACGGTTGATAAATACAGATGCCACTTTTGCTCGCTCAGCAGCCACGCCCGTTTCTTTTTCTACGATAGAAGCCAAAATCAACATTTCATAAGGATTGGCTAAAGGCAAATCCTCGTCACGCTCGCTCCAAGCCTTATTTAACGCCTTTTTCATTCGCTCGGCAGAACGTTTTAACAAGTCCAAATCCGTAGATTTCGGGGTATAATTGTAAGTATCGGGATAAAGCCAACCTTCCACATTTTTTAGCTCAAGATTTCTACCTACATCAGGCAAATTAAGTAATGTGAAAATTTCTTCGTTACTCTTATCTTTCAAGGTTTGTACCAAGTGCGGTGCATTTTCAAGATCTTTTCGCCAATCCTTGAAGGTTTTTCCTTCAATCCATTTTACATTGAACTGCACTTCCTTACCTGAATTAAGCAAATCCAGTAAATCTTGCACAGTTTTAACATTCTCGAGAGAATAAGTCCCTGCTTTTATTTTATTTAACTCCGGTTTCAACTTCAGCAAATAAGGCAATAATTTCCCGTCATCAATTAATTTTTCTTGCTCAAAAAGTATGGCTAATTTTAAACCTGTTGTGCCACGTTCAATGGTTAAAAGTTGATCTGCCTGCGCATTTACTGGTGTTTTTACAAATTCAGTCATTTTGTAATAACTAAAACTAGCCACGCCCGCTAAAATCAAAATTAAAAGTAAAATCGCAATTAAAAATTTCTTCATAAGGTATAAGAAAGAGAAAATAAAAAACAACAAAAGGGGCAATTAAGCCCCTTTATTTTTGATACTTTGTTATTTATTAAAATACTGAATATTGGCTCTTTTACGCAATGCTTTGACCCAATCGTTCGTCGCATCTTGTAATTGAGTATTTACTAAACGTTCATATGCTTTTTGTGTGTAGGCTTCTGATGTAAGATCGCCATCACGTGTGCCAGTTACTTCCAAAATATGCCAACCAAACTCAGTTTTAAATGGTGCAGAAATCACACCTTGTTTACTTTTTACGACGGTTTGCGCAAACTGTGGCGCGTAAGTTTCTGGGAACGCATAACCTAAACTACCGCCATTCGCCCCTGATAAATAATCTTTAGAATATTTTAAAGCCGCATCTGCAAAAGTTGTTTTACCTGCAATAATATCAGAACGAATTTTAGCTAATTGTTTTTTTGCTTGAGCATCATTTAACAATGGATTAAGTTTTAACAAAATATGGCGAACTTCATATTCTTTACCTGTAACTTTCTGTGCCGTACCCTTTTCTTTCGCTTCTTCTAACATTTTTTGACCGAGTGCGACGACTTCTTCACGCGTCACATCAATACTTTCTTGAATGGCTTTATTACGTACAGCCCCCATCATCATTTGATTGGCAATTTGCTGACGAAATGCATTTAATGAAATACCTTGATAATCCAGTGCATCTAAAAATTGACCATAAGTTAAGCCATTTCTAGCTGCGGTGTCTTCCACAACATGATCAATTTCACGAGGATCAATTTTGACTCCCGATTCTTGAACTGCTTTTTGCACCAAAATATCATCAATAATTTTATCAATCGCGCTTTGGCGATCACCTTTTTTACCCATATTCGCACGTACTTGACTTTCTAATACAGGAATACCATCCACTGTTGCTACAACACGTTCCTCCGCTTGTGCCATAGAAACGAAAGCGACACATCCCAAAGCAGCCAATAAAAAAGATCTTAAAACAAATTTTTTCATTTTCATTTCATCCAAAAAAGAGTCAATAACGTTGGTTAGAGTAACAATTCTACTGAAGGTTCACAATAGACAAAATTTATTTCCCTAATATAACGACTTCGTAACTGCCATCTTGTTTTTCAGTGCGAACTTGGACAAGTTCATCACGACTTGTTGGCACATTTTTACCTACGTAATCAGCACGAATAGGTAATTCACGATGACCACGATCAACAAAAATCACTAATTCAATTTTTGCCGCTCGTCCAAAATCAGTAAGCGCATCCATTGCCGCTCGAATGGTTCGACCAGTAAACAACACATCATCAACCAAAATGACGGTTTTATCTTGAATATTCAAATATTGTGATGAACCACTATAAACTGGCATTTTATCTTCCTGATCCACCAAAGTTAAATCATCGCGATAAAAAGTGATATCCAGCTCCATTGAGGGTAAATTTATACCACTTAATTCTTCAACTCGACGTTGTAATAATTCAGCAATTTCCGCACCACGGCGTTTAATCCCAACAATAATAAGATCATCCAAAGATTGATGCTTTTCAATAATTTCGTGAGAAATACGCGAAATCGTGCGAAGAAAACGATCGTGGTCGATAATAATTTTTTCCATTTTTCCCAGCTTTATCAATAATGTTTTAATGCGCAAAGTATAAAGAAAATACGCCTAAAAAGCGATGGTATTTGCACCATTTTTATCCTTCGTTATACTATCCAAAACATTCCATCAAAGGAAATAAAATTATGCGCTACTCTATTCAAGATTTTATTCAACTCATTGCTCAACTTCGTAATCCAAATGGCGGATGCCCTTGGGATTTAAAACAAAATTATGAATCCATGATTCCTTGCTTAACGGAAGAAACTTACGAAGTAATCGAAGCGATTGAGAAGAAAGACATACCAAATTTACGTGAAGAATTAGGGGATTTATTGCTGCAAGTCGTTTTCTTCAGTCAGCTTGCTACAGAGGATAAATACTTTACTTTTGACGATGTGTTGCAAGATGTCGCTGAAAAGATTGTGCGCCGTCATCCTCACGTGTTTGGTGATGCAAAAGCGGGGGACGAAACAGAAGCCCTTTCCCGTTGGAATGAAATGAAAGCCAAAGAAAAACAAGGTAAAAGTGAAGAAACCTCTATTTTAGATAATGTGCCTCGTGCTTTACCTTCTCTTACGCGAGCGGCAAAATTACAAAAACGTTGTTCTAAAGTAGGGTTTGATTGGGAAGAAATTTCCCCAGTATTTGACAAAGTGCGGGAAGAATTAGAAGAAGTTCACGCTGAAATTAACCGCACTTCGATTGAACAAAATAAAGTGGAAGAAGAAATCGGCGATTTATTGTTCTCAACTGTCAATCTTGCTCGCCACTTAAAATGTGATCCTGAAGATGCATTGCGGAAAGCTAATTTAAAATTTGAACGTCGTTTTCGAGCAGTAGAACAAGCGGTTCAACAACAAGATAAGCAAGTTAATGATGTGCCACTTATTGAGTTAGATTTGTTGTGGGATGAAGTGAAAAAACAAGAAAATTAATTGAAAAGTGCGGTAAAAATTAGCACGATCAAACAATCATCAGATCAATATTTCTCATCTAAATTATTATTAAGGATTTTAACAAATAGCAGTAAAAGAAAGCAAAAAGCCGCTAAATCTCTTTAGCGACTTTTCTGAATTTGGCTCCTCCTGCGGGACTCGAACCTGCGACATATGGATTAACAGTCCACCGTTCTACCGACTGAACTAAGGAGGAAATGGTGCCTCGAGGCGGAATCGAACCACCGACACGGGGATTTTCAATCCCCTGCTCTACCGACTGAGCTATCGAGGCGTTATCGTTATTGGCTACTGCCTGACAACGGGGCGTATTAAACTATTTTTTCGGTTTTCGGTCAATAACTAAATTCAAAAAAATGGAAAAAACATTTCATTTGAATAGTTAATCATCAATATGTTTATTAAAACAACGAAATAATAAAAACTATTTTAAAATTTGCCGCACTTTTTTAATAAAAAATGCTCGATGGTGTTAGCCAGAGAGCATTTTGATTATCTGAAAAAATTCAATTATCGTCTTACACGAAATTTTTTCTGTGCTTTATCTACTTTCAACAAATAATTGCGAGCTTGTGATGATGGGTGAGCAGTCGTTAGAATGCGATAAACTTGTTCTGGATACATTTGGTTGATTTTGTAAATCGCCGTATCCTTATCATTATCAAAAACACGTAACACTGCACCTGCACCACTATTATATGCAGAAATCATTGCAAAACGTTTTGAGGTTGGATTTGTAATACCATCTAAATATTGATTTTGCAAAATCCATAAATAAGACACGCCAGCATCAATATTATTTGCAGGATCATATAAATAACGCGTTGATGGCTGTCCACCTTTGCCTTTCATTGTAAATACATCTCGACCCGCAGTGTGAGGAACTACCTGCATTAAACCAATGGCATTGGCATAGCTAATCGCATATGGGTTAAAACTTGATTCTGTTTGCATAATACCCAAAATCAAACTTTCATCAATGCCATAACGTTGCGCAGCTTTACGAATTAATGGTAAATATTTTCGCGCACGCACCTCTACGTGGTTTGCAATCATAGGAACAGAAACAAATTGCACGGTATGACCGTTTTGTAATCGACGTGTTTGCAATTTATTTTGAATCAAATAAGTGGCGAAATTACTTGCGATAACTTGATTAGCAATTTGTTGCCCTTGATGATCCACAACCTGCCCTAAAAGGAATGGGCGAGAGCTAATCGGCACATCGCCAGAAGCAAATAAATCAATACCTTTTGCATCCGCGCCCATTAACAAGGTATGAACAATCGCATTATGTAAACGATTTAGATCTCGCTGGGTTTCAATAACGATATTACCTTCATCAAAACTCACGTGGCTACGCGTATAAAAAGAATCTGTATATTTCACATAGTCTTTTCGACTAGCCACTAGCAATTCATTTACGCCCCAAATGCGGTCAATATTATGTGAAAATTGCCCAGTGAGAATATCTAACCCTTGCGTGTCCTTAGCAAAGGTTTCATCATAGTTAATACCTTGATTCAGTGAGTTACTACAAGCATACAAAAAAGGCAACAATGCCAATAATAAATATTTTTTCATTGTAGGATAGATAACTAATTTGATGGTGGAACATAGCCTTCAATATGAACATCTTTACCTTCAAACAAAAAATTAACCATTTCTTGTTCTAATAATTTACGGTGCTCTGCATTCATCATATTAAGTTTTTTTTCATTCACAAGCATCGTTTGTTTCTTAATCCATTCGCTCCAAGCCTGTTTACTTACCGAATCAAAAATACGCTTGCCCAACTCTCCCGGATAAAGTTGGAAATCTAAGCCTTCCGCTTCTTTTTTGAGATATTCACAAAATACTGTTCTTGCCATAATGATTCCTTACAAATTGTATTAAAAGATTTTTCACAGGCTGAGCCAGCCCGATCGATTCAGGATTTTGCGGATCATACCAATATTTGACCGCACTTGATAGGTTTGATTGGTATTCTTTTGGACTTTCCATCACTTTTCGCCAGTCCAAATTAGCCTGCTCCACACATAAAGTACTCTCCATTTCGGCGTAAATTGGATGAATATCTAAATGAAAATGGCTGAATGTATGTCGAAAACTCGACCATTCTTGATAATGCGTGACTTTTTCTTGGGCTAAAAAACGAAGCAACGAGGCTTTATCTGCAAATTGTGGAAAACAAAATAATCCGCCCCATAATCCCGAGTTTTCTCGCTGTTCCAAACATACTTTGCCATTTTTCGACAAAATTAAAAAATAGGTAGTTTTTTCTGGCATCGCTTTTTTAGGTTTTTTAGCTGGAAATTTTTCCCAGTTTGCATTTTTATAAGCCAAACAATCTATATTTAACGGACAAAGATCGCATTTTGGCTTAGTTCGCGTGCAAACCATTGCACCAATGTCCATCATTGCTTGATTAAAATCTGCCACACGCGCTGTAGGTGTAACTTGCTCCGTTAATGTCCACAAATGATTTTCTACTTTTTTCTCGCCACTCCATCCCTCAACAGCAAAATAACGCGCCAACACACGTTTCACATTACCATCTAAAATTGGATAAGGCTGATTTAAAACAGAAGATAAAATAGCACCAGCAGTCGAACGTCCCACTCCAGATAATGCCCAAACTTGCTCAAAATTTGTTGGGAAATTTCCATTAAATTCATCCCGCACTTTTTGAGCGGCTTTATGTAAATTACGCGCTCGTGCATAATAGCCTAAGCCCGTCCATAAATGTAACACTTCATCTTGTGAAGCATTGGCAAGTGCGGTGATATTTGGAAATGTTTTGATAAACCGCTCAAAATAAGGAATTACCGTCGCAACTTGCGTTTGTTGCAACATCACTTCAGAAAGCCATACACCATAAAGCGTTTTATTTTGCTGCCAAGGTAAATGCTTGCGTCCAAACTTGTCGTACCAAGCTAAAACAGATTTGGCAAATGGCGCATTGATGGAAGATTTTGCTAACATAAAAAGAAAAGTGCGGTTAAAAATGCTGATGATTTTACACGAAAATAGAGCTTGTTTATCTGCATTTTTTCAGTATAATTCGCAACCTATTTGGTGCCAATTATGGCGTATTATTCACTCACGCGGTGTAGGGAGAAAGTTCCTATAGCGGCGTGGCTTCATTTTGAGGTTTTTCTATGAAACAAGGTATTCATCCAGAATATAAAGAAATTACTGCGACTTGTTCTTGCGGTAATGTGATCAAAACACGTTCAACTTTAGGCAAAGACATCAATCTTGATGTGTGTGGTAACTGCCACCCATTCTATACTGGTAAACAACGTGTTGTTGATACTGGTGGTCGTGTCGAGCGTTTCAACAGCCGTTTCAAAATTCCAAGCACAAAATAATTTGGACTTGTTTAAAAACCCCGCTAATTTGCGGGGTTTTGTTTTATACAGTTAGAACAACAATACGTTGAACTTAATTAAAGATAGTAATGTTCTACGTAATTTAATTTATCATCAAGTTTTAAAACTAAAGGCTGACCTGTTGGAATTTCAAAATCCATAATTTCAGCATCAGAAATACCGATAATATGTTTTGCCAACGCACGAAGTGAATTACCGTGAGCAACTACTAAAACACGTTTGCCAGAAAGCATTGCTGGTGCAATTTGATCTTCCCAGAATGGTAATGCGCGTTCTAATGTTAATTTTAAATTTTCTGCGTTTGGCACAACATCAAATGGAATATTTGCGTAGCGACGGTCATTGTGTGCAGAATTTGGATCTTGTGGATCTAAATCTGGTGGAGAAATGTCGTAAGAACGACGCCAAATATGAACTTGTTCGTCACCGTATTGCTCCGCAGTCGCTTTTTTATCTAAACCTTGTAAAGCACCATAATGACGTTCATTTAAACGCCAGTTTTTCACTTGAGGAATCCATAATTGATGGGATTCTTCTAACACGATGTTACAAGTTTTGATTGCTCGAGTTAAAACAGAGGTAAATGCGATATCAAATTCATAACCTTTGTCTAACAGTTTTTTACCCGCAGCTTTTGCTTCTTCCACACCACGTTCAGTTAAATTCACATCACGCCAGCCTGTGAATAAGTTTTTCGCATTCCATTCACTAAAACCGTGACGGATAAATACTAATTCCATAAGAATCTCCTAATTTTTTCAAATAAACAGAACGCACATTTTATAGCAAAAAATCCTTAGCTTTAAAAGTTAAAAGGGATGATTTCCTGATCTTTAGCAAAAAATAACCATCAAACTTTTTCGCCTTTTAACAAATATGATAAGATTTGCGAGTTTTACGAATTTAGGATGAATTATGTTGCGTTTTGGCGTTAATCAAAAAACATCATTATTATTAACCGCACTTTTAAGCTGCGGTTTATTAATATTTTCGCCTGTCAGCCAATCTTCCGATCTCAATCAAATTCAAAAACAAATTAAGCAACAAGAATCTAAAATTGAGAAACAAAAGCTTCAGCAAACTAAGTTGCAAGCGAATTTAAAAAAACACGAGAGTAAAATTAACAGTGTTGCGAGTGAACTGCTTGAAACCGAAATAAGTTTAAAGGAAATTCGTAAGCAAATTGCCGATGCAGATAAGCAATTCAAACAATTAGAAAAACAAGAACGTGAGCAAAAAGCACGATTAGCCAAACAAATAGATATCATTTATCGTTCAGGCATTAATCCATCGCTGATTGAACGAATGTTTGCCAAAGATCCGACAAAAGCAGAGCGAATGAAAGTTTATTATCAGCATTTAAATCAAGTTCGGATTGAAATGATTGATAATTTAAAAGCAACGCAAGCACAAATTGCAGTACAAAAAAAGGCGATTCTCTCTCAACAAAAGAATCACCGAAATCAACTTTCCACACAAAAAAAACAACAACAAGCATTGCAAAAAGCACAGCAAGAGCATCAATCTACGCTGAATGAACTCAATAAAAATTTAGCCCTAGATCAAGATAAATTGAATGCACTAAAAGCAAACGAACAAGCACTTCGTCAAGAAATTCAACGAGCTGAACAAGCAGCCCGCGAACAAGAAAAACGTGAAAGAGAGGCACTTGCGCAACGCCAAAAAGCTGAAGAAAAACGAACATCAAAACCTTATCAACCCACTGTGCAAGAACGACAATTACTTAATAGTACAAGCGGTTTAGGGGCGGCAAAAAAACAATATTCCTCACCAGTTTCTGGTTCAATTTTGCATACTTTTGGTTCTATCCAAGCAGGCGAAGTACGTTGGAAAGGTATGGTAATTGGCGCATCAGCAGGCGTGCCTGTTAAAGCAATTGCAGCTGGACGTGTGATTTTAGCGGGATATTTGAATGGCTATGGTTATATGGTTATTGTTAAACACGGTGAAACTGATTTAAGTTTATATGGCTTTAATCAAGCGGTGTCAGTGAAAGTTGGTCAGCTTGTTTCTGCAGGGCAGGTTATTGCTCAAGTAGGAAACACAGGGGAAATATCACGTTCTGCGCTTTATTTTGGTATTAGCCGTAAAGGAACGCCAGTAAATCCTGCAGGGTGGGTTCGTTGATGAATATTCTGATAAAAAGTGCGGTAAAAAATTTCATTGTTTTTTCTACCGCACTTTATGCCTCTTTTTCTTTTGCTCAAAGTAAACTTGCTATTGTGATTGATGATGTAGGCTATCATTCCAAAGAAGATGCAGCAATTTTTGCGATGCCACGTGAAATTTCCGTCGCAATTATTCCTGCTGCGCCCTATGCTCGAGCACGTAATCAAGAAGCAAAATCTCAAGGTAGAGATATTTTAATCCATATGCCGATGCAACCAGTAAGTGCAGTGAAAATAGAAGACGGTGGGCTGCATTTAGGAATGTCTGCAGCACAAGTAAATGATCGAGTTAATACGGCTAAAAATATTGTGCGTGATGCCATCGGTATGAACAATCATATGGGGAGTGCAGCTACGGCAGATCCCCAATTAATGACTTATTTAATGACCGCACTTCAAGAAAAACATTTATTCTTTTTAGATAGTCGAACAGTAGGAAAATCTGTAGCGGGGAAAGTAGCAAAAGAACAAGGCGTGCGTTCATTAGATCGCCATATATTTTTAGATGATAGTAACGAATTCGCAGACGTTCAGCGTCAATTTAAAGCAGCAATTCACTATGCAAGGAAACATGGTACCGCGATTGCGATAGGACATCCTCGTCCAAATACCATTGCGGTGTTACAAGCAGGACTTCGTAATTTACCCGAAGATATTCAATTAGTCGGAATGGGAAATTTATGGCGAAATGAAAAAGTTATTCCGCCCAAGCCATTTATTTTATTATTCAGCGAAATGCCTGCGCCAACCTCAATGGGACCTTTTGAGCCTGTAGGATTATTGCGTGGAGTTCCAAAATAAAACAGTTGCTAATATTTAAAAATAAACACTAACAACTGCTTTGGTCTACTATATCAATTTATCAATGGAATAAGTTATAAATACGTCTTTTAATATTAGTTTTTAGATTAAACAACTCTCTCATAATCACTATTTTTAATGATTTCTGTTTCTTTTGTTTCTCATAAATAGTTGATTCTATCTCGCCATCATCTTCTAAGCAAAATGGTACTATTGCATAAGGTGGCACTTTATTCTCAAAAAAACGATCCATTGTCACATCCACGGTTAAATACCACTCCTTGCTTTGTGTTAAAAATTTCCTTGCTGCTTGGGGAGTTAAATAATAACCTGTAGTACCAGCGAATCCTTTACTAAATTGATATATCGAAAGATTACCGAAATTAGAGATCAATTTTCTTTTATTTTTCAAACGATCAGGTTGTAACCAGAAAAATTCAAACGTATTTTTATCGCTATTAATAAAATCAAGTACTTCTAAGAAATTATTTTTAAATTTAGCATCATCTTCTAATACAATAATAGGGTAATCTAATTCTACACATTTCTCCCACATAGAATAATGGCTCACATAACAGCCTAATTGACTCAAGGTTAAAGGATACCCCTTTGCATTCAACCGCTTATTTTCATTATAACGTTGAAACAATGGGTAATTTGGATTTGATTTTCCATAAATAGCATTAAAAAAGTGAATTTCTTGTATTAAATTATTTGAAAATAACTGTTCAAACTGTGCTTGCATATAAGCTTTTCGATCGGTGGATTTTTCTAGGTTGATGATGTAGATTGGTATGAGAGACATAATTTCTCCATATTATTTAAATGGAACGATAAATTTCTGCTTATTTTGTTTAGCAGTAATTCTTTTATGTTTAGTAAACAATCTTATTATTTTTTCTAATATTGTTCTCTTTTCTTTTACCTTATTTATTTCTTGAAGAATAATTTGTTTGCTTTGTGATGTACTATTTAAGTCACTCTTTGCTTGCTTGCTTGCTTGCTTGCTTGCTTGCTTGCTTGCTTGCTTGCTTGCTTGCTTGCCAAGACTATCTAAAATTTCATTTCTTATTATCAAGTTATTATTAATATGTGTTAATGTGATTAACATAATTCCACCTTCATAAAATATTTATTTATAAAAAGACAAATCGTAAACAATGTGATTTGTTTAGTTATGGTAGATAATTATACCCCTACCTATTCATTTTACAAATACGTAAATTCCGTTTTAAAAGTAACGCACACAGTGAAAATCTGTTAGATTTCCACCGCACTTTTTTAGCGTTCAAGTCCATTTATTTCTCTAAAATACCATTCTTGCATTTCTGAATAATCTCATCCACGCACCGTCTTCTGTCCAGTTTTCTGGGTGCCAAGAGTTACTCACAGCACGGAACACGCGCTCAGGATGCGGCATCATAATAGCAACTCGCCCATCCAGATTTGTAATTGCAGTAATGCCCTCCACAGAGCCATTCGGATTGGCAGGATATAGTTCGGTAGGGTTACCGTTATTGTCGATGTATTGTGCAGCAATGATGCCTTGTGCTTTTAAACCTGCAAGCTGTTCAGCTGATTTAAACTTAACTTGCCCTTCCCCGTGGGAAACCGCAATGGGCATATGTGAGCCAGCCATTCCTGCAAACCAAGCTGAAGCCACTTCATTAATTTTCACTAAACTCACACGTGCTTCAAAGCATTCAGATTTGTTGCGTACAAAACGTGGCCAGTTTTCTGTACCTGGGATAATTTCCGCCAAGTTAGAGATCATTTGACAGCCATTACATACACCTAAGGTCAGTGTGTTTGGATTGATAAAAAACTGGCTGAATTGCTCGTGTAATTTCGGGTTAAATAAGATGGATTTTGCCCAACCGCCCCCTGCACCAAGCACATCGCCGTAAGAGAAACCGCCACAAGCAACCATTGCATTAAATTCGGCTAAATTACGACGACCAAGCATTAAATCAGACATATGCACGTCAATTGCATTAAAGCCTGCACGATCAAATGCTGCTGCCATTTCATAATGACTATTTACACCTTGTTCACGCAAAATTGCAATGGTTGGTTTTACACCTTTATTGATAAATGGCGCAGTAATATCTTCGTTCACATCGTAAGTCAAAAATGCGGATAAACCTTTGTCGTCAGGGTTTTTCTTAGCTTCAAACTCTTGCTCAGCACAATCTGGATTATCGCGTAAGCGTTGCATTTGGTAAGTTAATTCCGCCCAAATACTACGTAATTCAGTACGTTTTTCGCTGAGTAATTTACAGCTACCGCGGCTAATCTCAAAGCGATCATCAGTAGTTACCGTACCAAGTTCGTAGGTAATGCCAAGCAAATTGTGAGCTTTCAACACTTCACGCACGCATTCTAATTGGCTGTCGGCAACTTGGATAACCGCCCCCAATTCTTCGTTAAATAATACCGCTAAATCATTTTTGCCTAAGGCGGAAATATCAACTTCTACCCCACAATGCCCAGCAAACGCCATTTCTGCAAGGGTTGTGATTAAACCACCGTCCGAACGGTCGTGATAGGCAAGTAATTTTCTTTCTGCGACTAAAATTTGCATTGCGTTGTAGAAATCTTTTAAGCGTTGAACATTTACCACATCGGCAGGCTTGTCTCCTAACTGTTTGTACACTTGAGCAAGTGCGGTGGCACCTAATCGATTATTGCCTTCGCCTAAATCAATTAATAATAAGCACGATAAACCTTTATCGGTACGAAGTTGCGGTGTGAGCGTTTTACGTACATCTTCTACACGAGCAAAAGCGGAAATTACTAATGAGAGTGGAGCGGTCACTGATTTTTGTTCGCCATTATCGATCCAAGTGGTTTTCATCGACATTGAATCTTTACCCACAGGAATAGTTAAGCCTAACGCAGGACAAAGTTCTTCGCCCACAGCTTTTACTGCTTCATAAAGTCCTGCATCTTCGCCTGTGTGACCTGCTGCACTCATCCAATTAGCAGAAAGTTTAATACGTTTCATCTCGCCAATATGGGTGCCTGCAATGTTAGTAATCGCCTCCGCCACCGCTAAACGAGCAGAAGCCGCGAAATCTAGCAAGGCAACTGGAGATCGTTCGCCCATAGCCATTGCTTCACCGTGATAGCTATCTAATGAAGCTGTAGTAACTGCCACATCAGATACAGGAATTTGCCAAGGTCCCACCATTTGATCACGGGCTACCATTCCTGTTACCGAGCGATCACCAATAGTAATTAAGAAAGTTTTTTCTGCAACAACAGGTAAACGTAATACACGGTGGAATGCTTCTTTTAATTGAATATTTTCCGTTGTAATCGGTTGATTTTCCACCGTTTTTGAGGAAACCTCACGTGTCATTTTAGGCGTTTTACCTAATAACACATTCATTGGTAAATCAATTGGATTATTATTGAAATGACTATCGTGCAAGATTAGATGTTCCGCTTGCGTTGCTTCGCCAATCACTGCAAAAGGGGTACGTTCACGCTCACAAAGTGCGGTAAATAATTCGAGTTTTTCTGGCGCAACGGCTAATACATAACGTTCTTGCGATTCGTTACACCAAATTTCCAATGGCGACATACCTTTTTCATCACAAAGAATAGAACGCAGATCAAATTTTCCTCCACGCTTGCCATCGTGTACCAATTCAGGCATTGCATTAGATAAACCACCCGCCCCCACATCGTGAATAAACAGGATTGGATTTTCTTCCCCTAATTGCCAGCAGCGGTCAATAACTTCTTGGCAGCGGCGTTCCATTTCTGGATTTTCACGTTGAACAGAAGCAAAATCTAAATCTTCTTTTGATTTTCCACTATTCATTGAAGAAGCAGCGCCACCGCCCAAACCGATATTCATCGCTGCCCCACCCAGCACAATCAATTTAGCACCAACTGGAATTTCGCCTTTTTGAACCTGTTCGCCACGAATATTACCGATTCCGCCCGCCAACATAATCGGCTTGTGATAACCACGCACTTCTTTACCAGCAAAACTGTTTACTGTTTCTTCATAAGTACGGAAATACCCCAATAATGCTGGACGACCAAATTCATTATTAAATGCCGCACTGCCTAAAGGCGCATCTATCATAATTTCTAAGGCTGAAGCAATGCGATTTGGTTTAGACAATGGATTTTCCCAAAGTTGTTCAAAGTTTGGAATAGCGAGGTTAGACACCGAGAAACCTGTTAAACCCGCTTTGGGTTTTGCTCCACGCCCCGTTGCCCCTTCATCACGAATTTCTCCGCCAGAGCCTGTTGCAGCACCAGGAAATGGCGAAATTGCTGTAGGATGGTTATGTGTTTCTACTTTCATTAAAATATGCGCATATTCTTGATGAACACGATATTGTCCATCAGGATCAGGAAACCAACGCCCGACTTTCGAACCTTCCATTACTGCAGCATTATCTTTATAAGCAGAAAGCACAAAATCAGGCGTTTGCTCAAAGGTATTTTTGATCATTTTAAACAGCGATTTATCCTGTTTTTTGCCATCAATAATCCAATCTGCATTAAAAATTTTATGGCGACAATGCTCCGAATTCGCTTGTGCAAACATATAAAGTTCAATGTCGTGTGGATTGCGGTTTAACGCCGTGAAGTTTTCGACTAGATAGTCCATCTCATCATCTGCCAACGCTAAACCCAAGGCAATATTCGCCTGTTCTAATGCTTGACGACCACCATTTAAAATATCAATGGTGGTTAATGCTTTAGGTTCTTGTTGAGTGAAAAGCAAGGCTGCTTCTGTTTCGTGATTTAACACGGTTTCTAACATACGGTCGTGTAATAAATCTTTCAGCGTAGCCAATTCTGCTTCGGTTAAATCACGTTCAATATTGAAATAATAGGCTATGCCACGTTCAATACGATTTACCTTCAATAAACCACAATTGTGAGCAATGTCTGTCGCTTTTGAAGACCAAGAAGAAATGGTTCCCACTCGTGGAGTCACAATTAAACAATATCCTGTAGGCTTGAGTTCAGAAAACATTGATCCATAATGCAACAATGCTTGTAATTTAACGATTTCATCTTCTACAAGCGATGTTTTTTGTTCAACAAAATGCAAATACTCTGCGTAAACTGACGTAATAGGCAATTGATATTGCTGACATTTTTGTTGAAGTTGAGTTAAACGAAATTCAGAAAGCGCAGGCGAGCCACGAAAGGTTTTGACAGTCATATTGCAGTTCCGTATAAAAGAAAAGTAAAAAAACGGACGCATTATAACGAACAAAGCAAACGTTTGCATTCAAAATAAAACAATAAGATTTATGTTCAAACATACTTCCTATTTTTCCAAAAATACTATCCCCAACCATCTCAACACGGAAAACTTTGCTTATCACACAAAATATAAACTCTTCAAAAAGGAAATTCATAAATACATTATATAAATGACGCTAAAAATAGAGCTTTCACTATTACCAAACTTACACAATGCATTTCCAATATTCAGCAATCCTCACTTTACGTCTCATTGACACACTCTAATCTTTCATCATTTAATAGTTTCTCTTTTTATATAACACTTTTTATTTCTTCCTTTTTGCTCTTGGGTGTGTTTGATCATACACTTCCGCTAAATGTTGAAAATTTAAGTGGGTATAAATTTGTGTGGTGGAAAGGTTGCTATGACCAAGCAATTCTTGTACCGCACGCAAATCAGAACTGGCTTCCAACATATGCGTCGCAAAGGAATGACGCAGTTTGTGCGGATTGAGGTGGCTATTTAAGCCTTGACGAATGCCCCAAGTTTCCAAACGTTTTTGAATGGCTCGATGAGAAATGCGATTTCCAAGCTGGCTAACAAATAACGCCTCATCTTTTGGGTTAAATAATGCCCGCACTTTTAACCATTCTTGAATGGCATGCGAAGCATAACGCCCAAACGGCACAACACGCTCTTTATTACCTTTCCCAATAACACGAACTTCCCGAACACGGGTATTAATGCTGTTTAAATCTAAGCCTTGTAATTCAGATAAACGTAACCCTGAACTATACATTAATTCCAAAATAGCACGATCACGAATATCAATCGGCTCTTTGCTATCATTTGCAAGCAATTGTTGAACTTGCTCGCCATCCATATTTTTCGGTAAATGCTTGCCTTGTTTCGGTGCAGAAATGCCGGTGGCGGGATTCACTTTCAATTCGCCTTGTTGCACTAAAAAACTAAGAAAACGACGCAATGCGGATAAACGCAAAGCCAAGCTTTTTTCTTTTAAGCCTTGTTTTTTGCTTTCCGCCAAAATAAAGCGCACCACGCTCGGTGTCACTTGTACCCAAGCATGAATATCTTGTTGCGCTAAGATTTTGATGATGGCATCGAGTTGATGTTGATAATTGGTGAGCGTGTGAGGGCTCATTTGGCGTTCAATCCGCAAATAATCCCAATAACGATTTAACGCGGTTAGCATTACAAACTCAATTCAAATAAACGTTCTTTCGGGTTTAATTTAAACCCTTCCGATTCCAACATTGAATATTGATTTTGCGCTAATTCAGCTACTAAACGATTTGATTGCGTGAAATGCACAAAGTCTTTTGCTTTAGAAATCAACGCCGCATAAATTTCTGTTTGTTGAGCATGTTCCAACACAAAAATATCGGTGATTTGCCAATAGCGTTGTAATTGTAAAGAAGAAAGGCGAGGGAAAAGCTGCACAAAGCCGATAGCCTTTTCATTTTCGTCCACCGCAATAAAAAATAGGCTTTCATTAAAACGCATACGATTAGTTAAAAAAGCCAAGGTGCGTTCTGGATTCTCTGCTTGTCCATAGGCTTGGCGATAGGCTTCAAAAAGAGGAAGAAGCACGTCAATATTCCATTGTTCAGCTTTGAAAAGTTTCATAATTGGTTATTTTTTATTGGTTCCATACAGGTAATTGTAGCTTTTTAGCACAAGATAATCATCTTTCTATGAGAATTTTTTTAATTTTATGATCTTCTGCAAAGAATCGTGGCGAAATTTTGGTATAGTAAGCGAGTTAATTTTATCAACTATGGAGAAACAAAAATGGCACGTCGTCCTTTAGTTATGGGTAACTGGAAATTAAACGGTTCCAAAGCGTTCACCAAAGAATTAATCGAGGGATTAAAAGCAGAATTACATGATGTAACAGGTTGTGATGTAGCAATTGCCCCCCCCGTTATGTATTTAGGTACGGCTGAAGTAGCACTTTCTGGTTGTGGTTGCAGCTGTGGCGGTAAAAGTGTGGTTCAATTAGGCGCACAAAACGTTGATGTGAACGTAAAAGGTGCATTTACTGGCGATATTTCTAGCGAAATGTTAAAAGATTTCGGCGCAAAATATATCATTATTGGCCACTCTGAGCGTCGTACTTACCACAAAGAAAGTGATGAATTTGTGGCGAAAAAATTCGCCGCACTTAAAGAAGCAGGCTTAGTGCCAGTATTATGTATCGGTGAAACTGAAGCTGAAAACGAAGCGGGCAAAACTGAAGAAGTGTGTGCACGTCAAATTGATGCAGTAATCAACGCATTAGGTGTTGAAGCATTCAACGGTGCAGTGATCGCATACGAACCAATCTGGGCGATCGGTACGGGTAAATCTGCGACTCCAGCACAGGCGCAAGCCGTTCATGCATTTATCCGTGGTCACATCGCTGCCAAATCTCAAGCCGTGGCAGAGCAAGTGATTATCCAATACGGTGGTTCTGTAAATGATGCAAATGCCGCTGAATTATTTACTCAGCCAGACATCGACGGTGCATTAGTGGGTGGTGCATCATTAAAAGCTCCTGCATTTGCAGTAATTGTAAAAGCAGCGGCAGCAGCAAAAAACTAATTTTCAGTTAATTAGAATAACAACAAAAGTGCGGTGAATTTTTACCGCACTTTTTTATATCTTATATGTTTTTGATGAAATGGGTTAGTAAGCGGTATCAATCGGCAATTCTGCTCTGCACCATCCATCAAATCCGCCAATCATACTAAATACATTTTCATAGCCTTGTTCCACGAGAAAAGTCGCTACATTGCGACTACTCACGCCGTGATAACAACTCACAATAATAGGCGAGTCAAAATCTGCTAGCTCTTCAAATTGCAAAAAACTTTGGTTGGTTAAATGAAAAGCACCTTTAGGATGTGAATAAGCAAAGCGCATATTATCTCGAATATCGACTAATATCGCGCCTTGTTGCATCATTTCCCAAGCTTTCTGTGGGATTATTTCTTTAAATGACATTTATAAACTTCTTTTTGCGTGTTGTTTGTAAACGCCATCAACCATAACAAGAATCATCGCGATGACTAAACAAATAAAAAGTGGGTAGCTTTCGCTATCAATTTGTTCTCCGATCAAAAATGATACGCATAGCATCATAATAGTTTCAACATAACCAAGCAGACCGAGTAAATTCATAGGAAGCATATTACTGGCTATTACATAGGCAATTAACGCAGTACCGCTGATTAATCCTAGCAATACAAGCAACCCCCAAATATTAGGATTACTTTGTTCGACCACTGAGAAATCTGTTTGCATCGCAAAATAAATACTGACAGGAATAAGGCTTAACATTTCTAAACAAAAGGAAGCAAGATCGGTATTTTTTAACGCTTTTCGGATAGAAAAATACGCGGTGTAACCTAAACAGATAACAATGGCTTCCCAAGAAAGACCGCCTTTTAACACAATATTAGAAATTACGCCTAATGTTGCAATGATAACTGCAATAAATTTGAATGTTGAAATGCGTTCTTTAAAAAACACGCGACCTGCCGCCACCATTACAATTGGTAAAAGTAAATAACCAAAAGAGACGCTTAATGAACTGCCATTATTCGGAGCCCAAAGAAAAAGCCACATTTGAAAACCCATTAATAATCCGCAAAGTAAATACGACAATGCTAAGTGCGGTCGTTTTTGAATGCGTTTCAAACGTTCAATTAAAGCCGCTTTTTGTTTAAATAATGTGACGGACAACAGGACAAAAGGAAAAGTAAATATCATCCGATAACCGAAAATATCTGTACCACTCAAAGGTTTGAGTAACGTAGAAAAATAATACATATAGCCAAATAGAAAAGAGGCTAATAATGAAACGAGAATACCTTTAAACATAAGAAATCCTTATTTTAAACCATTATTTATTCTATTCTAACATCGCCCAAAATGCACGGACTAGGGGCTGTTCGAGATTTCTTTTTTGGGTGCAAATACCTAATTCAAAAGGCTCAATAGGCTTATCAAGATTAAGTTTGGAAATTTGGTTATTCATTGGGCTGCTGTCAATTACTGCATCAGGTAACATTGCTAATCCAAATCCTAATCCCACCATCGGCACAATTCCTTCGTGCCCGGCAACGGTTGCATAAATTTTCGGATGTTTAATATGTTTCTCCCGTAGCCATTGCTCAATCCGTTGCCGTGCATGCCCTTCAACGGGAAAAATAAAAGGCATTTGCTGCCAATCAATAGGTTTTTCTTGCAGTAATTGTGTCGCCAAACAAGCCACCCGTGGGGCAATTAGGGACAAACTAATATCATCTATTTTATGAAACACTACACTAGACGGCAGATTATTCGGTTTGCCCGCAAGTGCGAGATCGACTTGTTGTGCTTGAATTAACTCTAGTGCTAACGCTGGATCACCCGTAGTCAGTTGAATTTCCACTTTAGGATAACGCTGGCGAAACTGTTTAAGCACCTGCGGAAGATGGCTATAGGATGCTGTTACAGAGCAAAAAAGTTTAATTTCACCGCAAAGTTCATCGGATTCATCTTTCAGTTGTTGTTTAAATTGTTGCCAGTTTTGCCATTCTGTTTTAGCAAATTGCAAAAATTTCTCGCCATATTCAGTAAGTTTGACTTGGCGATTATCACGGATAAAAAGTGTCTTCCCTAACTCGTCTTCCAATCGTTGAATTTGACGGGAAAGCGTAGAGGGAGACATGTGGTTTTGGGTGGCGGTTTTGGTGAAGTTTTTTGTATCACTGAGGTGGATGAATATTTGTAGGTCGGTAAATTCCATAATTTCTTCTTTTATTTAATATCGGGTTTCGCCGATGGCGACCTACTTTTTCTTTGCTCGTGCAAAGCAAAAGTAGGCAAAAAGAAAACACGCCCTACTTTGCCTTATTTCCTGAAAAATTGGAAATTTGCTTAACGGAAATTTTCTGAACTCGCTACGCTCAAACAGACGAAAATTTCCTACAAATTTCCAATTTTTCAGGCGGCAAAGAAGGGAACCCATTTTGTTCTTTCTTAAATTTAAAAACGAATGCAAAACTAACCGCACTTTTTAAATAACACTAAGGTAAATTATGCCCCATATAAATCGCCTTTGCGATTTTCAATTTTCAGGCAATTTGCGTCTGTTTGAGCGTAGCGAGTTCAGCAAATTGCCGTTAAGAAAATTGAAACAAAGCAAAGAACAGCGATTTAATTGGGGCGTGTTTTCTTTGCCTACTTTCTTTTACACGAGTAAAAGAAAGTAGGTCGCTCATCGAGCGAAATACGATGCTAATTCACAAAAAAACAAAATAATTGCACAAATCGCAACATTACATTCCCATAATATCACTTTACGCAATCATAAAAAATCCTATAATCAACCCACAACAAAAAAATATGCAAACACAACATCATACAATTATCAACCTTATACAATTAAGGACAACAAAATGGCTAACTATTTCAACACATTAAATTTACGTCAAAAATTAGACCAATTAGGTCGTTGTCGTTTTATGGATCGCGAAGAATTTGCAGATGAAGCAAACTTCTTAAAAGGCAAAAAAATCGTTATCGTAGGCTGTGGTGCGCAAGGTTTAAACCAAGGTTTGAATATGCGTGATTCTGGCTTAGATATTAGCTATGCCTTACGCCCTGAAGCAATTGCTGAAAAACGTGCGTCATTCCAACGTGCAACCGAAAATGGTTTTAAAGTGAGTACTTATGAAGAATTAATTCCAACTGCAGATTTAGTCGTAAACTTAACACCAGACAAACAACACTCTAAAGTAGTTGCCGATGTCATGCCTTTAATGAAAAAAGACTCTGCATTTGGTTATTCACACGGTTTCAACATTGTTGAAGTTGGCGAAGAAATCCGTAAAGATATTACGGTTGTGATGGTTGCACCAAAATGTCCTGGTACTGAAGTACGTGAAGAATACAAACGTGGTTTCGGTGTGCCAACATTAATCGCGGTTCACCCTGAAAATGACCCGAAAGGCGAAGGCATGGCGATCGCAAAAGCATGGGCTGCTGCAACTGGCGGTCATAAAGCAGGTGTTTTAGAATCTTCATTCGTGGCAGAAGTAAAATCTGACTTAATGGGTGAGCAAACTATCCTTTGCGGTATGTTACAAGCAGGTTCTATCGTATGTTATGACAAATTAGTGGCAGATGGTAAAGATCCAGCATACGCAGGTAAATTAATCCAATACGGTTGGGAAACCATTACCGAGGCATTAAAACAAGGCGGTATCACATTAATGATGGATCGCTTATCAAACAGCGCAAAATTACGTGCATTTGAACTAGCTGAACAAATCAAAGAAAGCCTTGGTTTCTTATATTACAAACACATGGATGACATCATTAGCGGTCACTTCTCTGCAACAATGATGGCAGACTGGGCAAATGGCGACAAAGATTTATTCGCATGGCGTGAAGCAACAGGTAAAACAGCCTTTGAAAATGCACCAAAATATGATGGCAAAATTAGCGAACAAGAATATTTTGATAACGGCGTATTAATGATCGCAATGGTTAAAGCTGGTGTAGAATTAGCCTTTGATGCGATGGTTGCAAGCGGTATTTATGAAGAATCAGCTTACTACGAATCACTTCACGAATTGCCATTAATTGCGAACACCATTGCGCGTAAACGTTTATACGAAATGAACGTGGTAATTTCTGATACCGCAGAATATGGTAATTATTTGTTCTCTAACGTAGCGACCCCAATTCTTGCAAAAGAAATTATCCCTAACCTTCAAAAAGGCGATTTGGGCGAGCCAACTCCAGCAGTGGAAGTCGATAACATTACCTTACGCGATGTAAACGATGCAATTCGCAACCATCCTGTTGAATTAATCGGTCAAGAATTACGTGGTTATATGACAGATATGAAACGTATCGCAGTTGCAGGTTAATGTTAAATTGAACTGAATTAAAAACCGACTTTGTCAATATAAAGTCGGTTTTTTCATAGATAAAATTAATCATAAAAATGCACGTTAATTACAACGTGCATTTTTCTTATTTAAGCATCCATCGACATACAAAGTAAAGTTAATGGATGAATACAAGTTACGTTAGATGACATATCAATTTGCCATTTACAGGTTTGACATTCAGATATAACGTAATCAAATCCACCCTCGTCAAACCTGATAATATTGTGTACACTCCGTTGGTAAAAGAACTTGCACAATATAATGTGGAAGTGCATCCTTACACCGTGCGTAAAGATGCACTACCCGCGTTTTTCACAGACGTAAATCAAATGTATGATGCCTTATTGAATAAATCAGGGGCAACAGGTGTATTTACTGATTTCCCAGATACTTGCGTGGAATTCTTAAAAGGAATAAAATAATTTCTATTATAACCGTAGGTAAGTTTATTTACGGTTATTAATGCCATCTATGATGAAAAATACTTTTCAATTGAAAAGTGTTTTTCAGAAAGACTTACTATATCCTTAATGAATAGGAACATAATATGAAAACAACGTTAAAAATGACCGCACTTGCGGCTCTTTCTGCTTTTGTTTTAGCTGGCTGTGGTTCACACCAAATGAAATCAGAAGAACATGCAAATATGCAATTACAACAACAAGCTGTGCTTGGATTAAACTGGATGCAAGATTCTGGCGAATATAGAGCATTAGCTTATCAAGCGTACAATGCGGCAAAAGTTGCATTTGATCACGCAAAAGTGGCAAAAGGTAAGAAAAAAGCGGTTGTGGCTGATTTAGATGAAACTATGTTAGACAACAGCCCTTATGCTGGCTGGCAAGTTCAAAATAACAAACCATTCGATGGTAAAGATTGGACTCGTTGGGTAGACGCGCGTCAATCTCGTGCCGTTCCGGGTGCGGTAGAATTTAATAATTATGTAAACAGCCACAACGGTAAAGTGTTCTACGTAACAAACCGCAAAGACAGCACTGAAAAAGCAGGCACTATCGATGATATGAAACGCTTAGGTTTCAATGGCGTGGAAGAATCTGCATTTTATTTGAAAAAAGACAAATCAGCTAAAGCGGCTCGTTTTGCAGAAATTGAAAAACAAGGCTATGAAATCGTACTTTATGTAGGCGATAACTTAGATGACTTCGGTAATACCGTATATGGCAAATTAAACGCTGACCGCCGTGCATTCGTTGATCAAAACCAAGGCAAATTTGGTAAAACTTTCATCATGTTACCTAACGCAAACTACGGTGGCTGGGAAGGCGGTTTAGCTGAAGGGTATTTCAAAAAAGATACACAAGGCCAAATCAAAGCTCGTTTAGATGCAGTACAAGCTTGGGATGGTAAATAATTTTCCATTAAAAAGATCGATTTAAATATCGATTTTGAAAATTTAATTGAGAGGCTAAGTTCAGTTTTTACTGGCTTAGCCTTTTTAGTTTTTCAGGTTCACTCAAGTAATCATCATTACTACAGGCTGAAGTTTTGTTATGATGTTACAAATCTTTCAAAATAGAAATCTAATTCAATGAAGAAAAATTTTTCGGCAGGAAAATTGCCGTCTAAAGGAAAAAGTGCGGTTAATTTTCACCGCACTTTTAAGCCAAAATCAAAACCTAAAACGCTGTCATTGGATGAAACCAAAGTTGTGTTATTCAATAAACCTTTTGATGTACTCACGCAATTTACCGACGAACAAGGACGCGCTACCTTAAAAGATTTTATTTCAATTCCAAATGTTTATGCGGCAGGTCGATTAGATAGAGACAGTGAAGGGTTACTGATTTTAACCAATAATGGCGAATTACAACATCGTTTATCAGATCCCAAATTTAAAACAGAAAAAACCTATTGGGTGCAAGTGGAAGGTATCCCTGAAGAAACCGATTTAGCACAACTCAGAAAAGGTGTAGAACTTAAAGATGGTATGACTAAACAGGCTCAAGTGCGGTTAATTTCAGAGCCAAATTTATGGGAACGCAATCCACCTATCCGAGAACGGAAAAATATTCCCACAAGCTGGTTAGAAATTAAGATTAGTGAAGGCCGCAACCGCCAAGTGCGGAGAATGACTGCGCATATTGGTTTCCCCACTTTACGATTAGTGAGAGTGAGTATGGGCTCATTATCTATTAATGGATTAGCAAATGGCTCATTTAGATTATTATCATTGGATGAAATAAAAGCATTATTTCAGACCGTCAAATTATAAAAATAGGGCAAGTATTTCGTTTGCCCTAAATTTTTCGCTCATAAACATTAAGCAGAAAGATAATTAATAAAAAACTAAACTGCTTTCAAACTCTTTAAGAAGATTACTCTCTGCTCGCAATTCATTCCAAATTAATGGGTTACGGTCTAAGTATCCGCTTTCAAAATTCAATGTCCAATCATTCAAAGTGCGGTGCATTTCAAGGGTGAAATTTTTTGCTGTTTCTGTTGCTTGACGGGATTTATTGAAAATAACCGCAAGACGAAGCAATCGCATTAAAGCCATCACATCTTGCTCGCTATAACGTGCAAATTTAAAAAATTCAGCAGGTTTAATCGTGCCAATATGCCAACGTACTAACGCGGTAAGCAAACGTTGCTGTTCACGATCAAACCCAGGTAATTCCATATTTTGTAAGATATAAGACGAATGTTTTTGTAAACCTTTGTGATTAATCACAATGCCTACTTCATGCAAGCGCGCTGCCCAAAGCAGGATTTCGCGCATTTCTTCAATAAATTCTGTCGATTGCCAATTTTGATATTGCGCACTGAGTAAATTTGCACTATCCGCAACGCGATGAGCTTGGGCTTGGTCAATATTGAATTGTTCACTTAATCCCCAAGCTGTGCGCGCTCGAATATCTGCTACTTGAAAGTTTTTCTCTAGGCTATAAATGACGCCTTCACGCAATGCACCGTCAGAATAGCGCATTTGTTGAATATGAAAGACTTCAAATACCGCACTTAAAATCGCTAAACCTGGTACAAAAACATCTATGCGGTCTTGGTTTAAACCGTTAATATTTAGCTCAGTAAAATGCTTCGCTTGTAGCGTTTGCTCAATTAAAGCATTTAATCGCTCGGCTGTAATGGTTCCATTTGGATCAAGATTAGTCGAAATGACTTGCGCTACAGTTTTAATCGTCCCCGATGAACCTAGCACAGATTGCCAACCTAATTTGCGATATTCAAAGCCTAAATCTTCGATTTTATTGACCGCACTTTGACGCGCGCGTTGAAAGTTTTCTGGGGAAATGACGCCATCGGTAAAAAATTGAGTCGCAAAACTCACACATCCCATGTGGCGGCTTTCAGCCATAAGCGGCGTGAAATCATCGCCGATGATCATTTCTGTCGAACCACCACCAATATCCACAACGAGCTTACGGCCTTTTTCTGGTTGAGTATGGCATACGCCTGCGTAGATGGTTTTAGCTTCCGTTTGCCCACTAATAATATTAATGGGATAGGGGAAAACTTTGGCTGCTTGACGTAAAAATTCATCATTATTGATGGCTCTGCGTAAGGTATAAGTGCCAACTACATTGACATTTTCAACGGAAAAACCTTGTAAACGTTCAGCAAATAAGGCTAAGCAATTCACGCCACGCGTGATAGCCTCTTGATTAAGCACAGCATTTTCGTCTAAACCTTCCGCGAGTTTAACTTTTTGTTTTAAGCGCGAAAGCACTTGGATTGAGCCGTTTACAATGCGTGCAACAATCATATGAAAGCTGTTTGAGCCAAGATCAATCGCAGCAATTTCACGTACATTGCCACGATGCTTGGGTTCTAAAATAGCGTCATTCATAACATTCCTAAAATTCAAATTTATAAAGCAAATCAAACACTTGGTTTGTGCTAGAAACGGATTGAAAATAAAGCTGTGGCATTAGGCGATAACGTAAGGTGACTTCTGCTAAACCATCAAATAAACCTACGCCATATTTTATTTGTAAGCGATTGGTAATATTTCCACTTACTGTAACCTTAGATTTATCGCCCACGCCAGATGTACCAAGGTTTAAGTCTTGAATACCAAAAACTTCGCCAATACTGCCCACTAATTTACCGCTCTTTGAAATGCCTAAACCAATCAATGCTGCGCCAATCGAACCACTGGAGCCAGCTTCACCGCTACTTTCTAACGAACGACCTGTTAATAAATAAGAAAGTGCTTGATCTTGTGGTTTGCTTGGTTCACTGAAAATAGTGACTTCTGGGCTATCGGCTATGCCAATCACTCTCACTCCAGCAGTAATTTTGCTGTCTTCCATTGTTTCAGGATTACGAATAGCCTCAATATTCAACGTAGGTTGTGCCGCTTGCCCAGAAAAACTAATAAGCCCTTTACGAATGAGTAAATCTTGTCCGAAAGAAGCATAGCGACCTTTGGTTAAATTGATTTGCCCGAATAAACCTAAATTGCCTTTGTCTTGTTTCACAGAAAGTAAACCATCAAGATTGGTTTTTAAGCCATAGGCATCAAGGCTGACGTCTTTACCAATATTGATGCGTAAATCAGAGCGAATATCCATTCCTGATTTCGTTTTTGCGGCAAATTCACGTTTAATCAGTTCTTCTTTGCTCTTGTGCGGGCCGTTTAAAATCACTTCATCTTCGCTGACTGGCTCAGCAGTATCTGGCAGACTGTCAATTTTAATACGCGCCCAAGGAATATCCACTGTTCCGCTTAAATTCAATTCCTTAGGATTGGCTTTTATCGTGATATCTGGACTGAAACGTAGCTTCGCCATAGATGGAATATCCACGTTGAAATTATTTGCTTGTGCATTCAATTCTGTCGTCCAATGTTCAATATTCGCCCAGTTTGCACGTCCAGTTAAGTTTAAGTGACTATCTACTGTTTCGATTTTCCCTTGCAATGTTGAACGGTTACCATTGAAACGTAGGGTAATATCGCCATCTGTAATATTTACTGGCATAGATTTCAATTTGGTACGAATATTACGAATATTGAAGTCACCATTTAATAATGGTTTCTCTAAATTCCCGCCGAAACTCAACTTCGAGACTACCTTACCATTCACTGATTCACCGCTAGTAAGTAGCTGATTTGCGATCGACAAGTTTAATCGTTCTATCGCAAGGGTTCCGCCAAGTTGGCGAGTTTTAACAAAATCATTTAAACGAATATCGCCTACAATTCTGCCTTGATTATGCAAATTGATGTCTGTTTTTAAAACCAAATTATTATTTTGAATGTCGGCATTAAGGGTTAATTTTGGAATATCTAATTTAAACGTGCGGTAATCCAATTTTTGAGAGAAAGCTAAATGATTGCCATCTACTTTTGTGCTAAATTGGAATGGTTTATCCGTAAACCAAGCCACATTACCTTGCGCTTGCAAGTTTCCTTTGAGGCTATCTTGTTCGATAAGTTTATTCATTAAATCCAAATTAACACGTTTGAATTGGAAAGGAATATTGCCTTGCTTGCCTGCATTGAATGCTTGTGGGAAACATAATTCTACATCGGTGTTTTGCCAGCAATGTGAGGCAATATTGGCTTGTGTTTGTTTGTGATCGTAAGACACCGCAATAGCTTGGTTAGATTTTACATCGCCAATCGGGGTTTCAAATTTTGCTTGTGAAAGTGTGCCTTTCCACTGTTCCAAAGTGCGGTCAAAATGTCCATTAATTTGTAAATTTGCAGCAACTGGCTCGCCTTGAGATTTTAGGATTAGTTTGTGATTTTGTTCATCGCCTGATAAATCAAGATCAAGTAAATGGAGTTTAATATTTTCGCCATAATGAAGTTGTTCTGATTTAATATTCAATTTTCCACTCGAGAGTGGGGTATTGTTTATATGACCTTTTATACTTGCTTTAGCTAACTGAAAACCTTGTAAATGTAAATTGGATGAAGTTAAATCAAGATCAAGATTAGGTGTCGTAATTTGACCAGAAATCGATACACGACCTTTTACTCGCCCTTTTAAATCTGACCATAAACCACGTAAATTTGGTGCATCTATATCTAGCACAAAATCAGAATGATCATCTAATACGCCACTGGCTTTAAGATAATTTTCGCCATATCTAATCTGTAAATCAGGCACGGTTAGAAGTACCTTTTGATTAAGCGTTGCAGAACCTTTTAAACTGATAGGTTTTGCAGAAAGCGTTCCGTTTAAATCGGCTACTGGCACTTCCACTTGCCAACCTTGAGAGTCCGCAAAACCGCGAGAATGTAATTTACCCGATAATATGGCAGGCATAACTGGAACAAAAAAACCAATATTCATTTTTTCTAAATCGGCTTGAATATCCCAGTTTGCACCATTTTTCCAATTTGCATTACCCACAAATTCACTTTTACCGTCTAATGAAGCTATCCCCAATTTATTTACGGTTATTTCATAAAGTTTGCCGTCGGCATTAAAGTCTACTTGAGATGCGGGAATATAATTCATTCCTGCCACATTGCCCTTAAATTCGGCGTGATAATTCAGTAAATCCCCCGTGAGTTTAAGTGTCACATCATTAATTTTGAGTGGTGCCATTGTGTTTACAAAAGCGTATTGTCCTTTTGCCACATTTAATGTGAGGTTTAAGGGCATTTTGTCTTGTGCTAATTGCACTTCGCCATTCAGTTCAGCATCTAATACGCCTTTTGTTTTTAAAGAAAGTGCGGTGGATTTTTTCAATGTTCCCGAAAGCGTAAGATCCACATCACTCTCTGGCAGAATTTCTTTTCCAGCGGATTTCAACGGCTCCAAATGGGATTTTAAGGTTAAATCTAGTGGCATATCGCCATCAAGTTGTAATTTACCTTGTGAATAAAGATTACCGAGCGAACTTTCAACCGATAATTTTTGTAATTGCAATTGGTTATCGAAGGTATCCGCCTGTGCAATCAGGCTTGGGATTTCAATAGATTGAAGCATTTCGCCTTTTTCATTGACTGCTTGATACTGCCAGTTTTTGCCTGAAATTTCAGGAATATGTAAATCAAAAGGAAGAATGATTTCTGATACATTACCTAAAAAAGCAGGCGTTAAAGATTGCTCAATCGCAGCCCAATCTACAGGTTTATTCGGTTGTTTAGCTTTCAGCTCAGGTTTAACTTCAGGCAATTTTTTTGCAATCACTGAAATATCGTTAATTTCAGTCGGCGCAATAGTTAAGCCTTTTTCATTATTTAAACTTACCGCACTTTTAAAATTTCCAAGCGTAATATTAGTCTGATCAACATTTACGGATAAATCTTGCACCACTAAATTTTCTGCATTGATACCAATTGGCAAGGAAATGCGCTTCATCGGGCTAGACTTGGGATTATCAGGCGTTGATGGCGGTAGCAATGCGGTATTAATCGCAATCGTCGGTTTATTTAGAGTAAAGTCTCGTAAACAAACTTCACGTGAAAGCAAACAACCAAAATCGAGCTGTAAACGTGCTTGTGCAATATGTGTCTCAATCCCAGCGGTTTGATAACGAACATTCTTTAACACTAAGCCATTTTGTAATCCGCCTTCAATTTGCTCAACGGAAAAACTATCGAGCATTTTGTCGGCTAGTTGAATTAAACTTTTTTGTCCCGCATCGAAAGAAATCGCCCCAGCAACACCTAAAACAGGTATAAAAATGACCGCACTTCCAATACAAATAACTTTGCGTACCCAGTGTTTTTTATTTGCTTGTTTTGGTGAAGTTTCTGATGGTTGTATTTGTTCTGTCATAAATTCACCTTAAATTTCTGTACCAAGTCCAATGTAAAATTGAATATTTTTGCTGTTATCTTTATCGCGAATGGGTGTGGCAATATCAAATTTAATCGCACCCACTGGCGATGCCCAACGCACACCAACGCCTGCGCCATAACGCAGATCTTTTGCTGTGTAATCATTAGCGGCTAATCCACTATCTGCAAAGGTTGCCGCCCACCAATTTGGATAAACTTGATATTGATATTCTAAAGAACCTGTCAGCAAACGTGAGCCACCCACCAATTTCCCATTTTTATTTTTGGGCGCGATTTTTTTATAGCCATAACCGCGCACACTACGATCGCCACCAGCAAAGAAACGCAGTGTAGGCGGAATTTTTTCAATATCTTTTGTATGTAAATACCCGATTTCAGCACGAGCAACGATACGATGATTTTCTGCATAAGTACGAATCCACGCGCTAGATGCTTGCACTTTTATAAAAGAAGATTCTGATAGCCAAATTCGTTTGCTTAAATCAAAAGTAATTTTTTGCACATCGCCCCAAGTGGCAAGGGAACCACCACGTAATCGAGTGCGAGTAAATCCAACAGTTGGATAAAGAAGTAAGGTTTTATCAGTGATATCCGCTTGTGTAAAACTATCGTATCTTGCACGAAGTCCGCCAAAATATTGCCAACCACGCGCATTATTCCAATAACGTAACGCTGACAACGTAAGCACTCTCGTATTGGTATCGTTCTCTTTTTCCCCTTCCCAACCGACGGCAAAGTCATAGTAATAATTTAATGGATTTTTCAGCAACGGTATTCGATAAGTGGCTTCTAGAGTTTGTTTCGGTGCAGAGAGATAAAGATTTGAACGCAAACTATGTCCACGGCTATTAATCCAAGGTTTTGTCCAGCCAATTTGTCCGTGTACACCGCCATCAGTGGCAAAGCCCACACCGAGTTCCATCGCATTTTTTTTACGTGGATAAAGAATGATGTCTATATCTACCGTTTTACTTTTATGATTGATATTAGGTTGAACTAAAACTGAATTAAACCAATTTGAAGATGAAAAATCGCTAGTTAAATCCGACAAATTATTCATTAAATATGGATCGCCAGATTTTATGTTAAGAATATTATTGAGATAATCGTCGCGGATTTGTGAATGGCTAAAAGTTATATTGCCATAATGATAACGAACGCCGCTATCAAATAACATTCGCCACCATGCTTGATGGGTTTCTGGGCTAATTTCTAAACGTGAAATTTTAAATTCCCCATCAAAATATCCTCGATTTAATGCTAAACGTGAAATTGCTGTTTTGTAATCATCGTAAGTTTGGTGTTCAACCAAAACGCCATCTTTCGGTAAGTTTTTACGCAATGCATTAAAATTTTCATCTTGTGCCGCTTCTCCCTCAATTTGTACATCAGTGCCTGCAATTTTTGTTGGCTCGCCTGGTGTAACGTGCGCAATCAACAAATCGCGTTTGCCTTGACGCTGTTTTCGTTCAAAACGCACGGAAGAATCATAATAACCAAACACACGCAAACCACGATCCACGGCTTTGGTTACCAAATGTTGATAGCGTTCGGAGCCATCCATTTCTTCTTTATTAATTAGATGAACATTGAGATCCGTATTACGAACAGCACGGAAACCACGGATGCCTTGAACTTCAATATCAACGGTTTGTTCAGCAAAGGCAGGAAAGCAATTTAATGCTAAAAAAAGTGCGGTAAGTTTTAGCAGTGTTTTATTCATTTTAGGACTAAACGTTTTGAGTGTATTGCCCTATAGTCTACCGAGAAGTGCGACAGGATCCAAGATTTTCAACAGATTTTGTCTGGTTTTTATAAAGAAATACCGCACTTCATTGCCAAAGTGCGGTAAATTTTTGAGCTGTTTTAATTAGTGACCGCCACAACCACAGCTGCCGTGATTATGTTCGTGATGATGACCACCACAGCCACAACCGTGGCCTTCTTCGTCATCATCGTGGCTGTGCGCACCGTGAACGTGGCCGTGTGCGATTTCTTCTAACGTTGCCTCACGTGTTGCGACAACTTCAACGGTGAAGTGTAATTCTTTACCCGCTAACATGTGATTTCCATCAACCACAACTTCATCGCCATCAATTTCAGTAATCACTACTGGAACTGGGCCAATGTCAGTATCCGCTAAGAAACGCATGCCCACTTCAAGTTCATCGGCACCTTGGAATACATCTTTTGGTACACGTTGAACCATATTTTCGCTGTATGCACCGTAACCTTCTTCAGGTTGAACGCGTACTTCAAATTTGTCGCCTACTTCTTTACCTTCAAGTGCTTTTTCAAGACCGGTTACTAAATTATTGTGACCTTGTAAATATTCTAGTGGTTGATTCGCTGGTGCTTCATCGACCAATACGCCATCTTGTGTGCGAACTTGGTAAGCAATGCTCACCACTACATTTTTTGCTACTTTCATTATATTTTCCTTATAAAAATCCGTTAAAAAAGCTGTATCATTGTAACGAAAATTATTCTGCGCGCAAGGCTTTAAGGATTAATGCACACGAGTCTCTTCTTCATCATCAAAAAATTCCCCATCATCGCCGTATTCATCGTCATCAGCATCGAAAAATTCCCCATCATCGCCGTATTCATCGTCATCATCATCAAAAAATTCCACATCATCGCCGTATTCATCGTCATCATCATCAAAAAATTCCACATCATCGCCGTATTCATCGTGATCAGCATTTGGGTTTTCAAAATAAGTTCCCCAACCATCATAAATGCCTTTATGTTTTTCTAATAATGGAAGGATTTTTTTTTGTTGAGCATCAATAATTTCCGCTTTTAATTCTACTTCACTGATAATGTCAAAGCAGAAAATTGGTCTGCCATCATCATCTTTAAATTCTTCTGCTTCGGACACTTCATAACCAGCTTTAAACGCATCTACTGCGATTTTTTCTAACAAATCAAAATCGTGGTGCGCGATGTGATGCTCAATAATATAAAGGGCATTTGGATCACTACCATCATTCAGTAAATCTTCGATAATTTCACGGGTTTCTGCTTGTAACTCTGCCAATTTTGACATAATAAAATCCTTCAACAAGAACAAAAGTGCGGTTATTTTAGTGGATAAATCACCAAAAGTCGCATAGAATTTCGCACAATTATTTTCGATAAAAAAGAACCCTTAACTATGCTCGAACAACTCCCTTATTTGGCATTAAAAACTCCGCCAAAAACCACCGCACTTTTAAAGGCTGAATGTGCGGATTTTATTGTAAAAGAGCATTTAGGCTATGAAATGTCGGGCGATGGAGAGTTTGTTGCGTTGTATGTACGCAAAACAGATTGCAACACCTTATTTGTTGGCGAAAAATTAGCTAAATTTGCCGGTGTTTCTGAACGCAATATGGGATATGCGGGGTTGAAAGATCGTCGAGCAGTAACAGAACAATGGTTTTGTTTACAAATGCCTGGAATGGAAACGCCCGATTTCAGTCAATTTGAATTAGAGGGCGTAGAGATTTTAACGGTTACTCGACATAATCGAAAAATTCGCACGGGTAGCCTTGAGGGAAATTATTTCGATATTTTATTACGCGGTGCGAAAGAATCTGATGAGCTTAAAGTGCGGTTAGATTTTGTGGCAAATTTTGGTTTCCCCAATTATTTTACGGAACAACGTTTTGGTCGAGATGGTCATAACCTCACGCAGGCATTGCGTTGGGTGCAAGGGGAAATCAAGGTAAAAGATCGCAAAAAACGCAGTTTTTATCTTTCCGCCGCGCGCAGTGAAATTTTTAATTTGGTTGTGGCTGCACGTATTGCAAAGGACGCAACAAATCAAGTTTTGCCAAACGATATTGTGCAATTAGCAGGTTCGCACAGTTGGTTCAAAGCGGATGAAAAAGAAGACTTAACTGCTTTGCAAGTGCGGTTAGAAAATCAAGATATTTTGCTTACTGCTCCTTTAATTGGCGAAGATATTTTGGCAGCAAGCGATATTGAAAATGAAATTGTGAGCCAACATTCAGCTTTCGATCCTTTAATGAAACAAGAAAGAATGAAGGCAGCACGTCGCCCATTATTGATGAAAGCAAAAGGGTTTTCTTGGGCATTTGAGCCAGAAGGCTTGCGTTTAAAATTTTATTTGCCAGCAGGCAGTTATGCCACGGCATTAGTTCGTGAGTTAGTAAATTACACAGAAGCATAAGGAAGTACAATGCGAATTTTAGTCAGTAATGATGATGGTTTTCACGCGGAAGGCATTCAGGTTTTAGCAATGGAATTAAGAAAAATTGCAGAAGTCATTGTTGTTGCACCCGATCGTAATCGAAGTGCAGCATCTAGCTCGCTCACATTAGTGGAGCCACTTCGCCCACGCCATTTAGACAATGGCGATTATTGTGTGAACGGCACACCAGCAGATTGCGTACATTTAGCATTAAATGGATTTTTATCTGGACAAGTGGATTTGGTTGTGTCAGGCATTAATGCAGGTTGTAATATGGGCGATGATACGATTTATTCTGGCACTTTGGCTGCTGCCCTTGAGGGGCGTCATTTAGGTTTGCCCGCTATTGCGGTTTCGTTAGATGGTCGTCAGCATTATGAAACAGCAGCGCGAGTGGTATGTGATCTTATTCCTAAATTACAGCATCAATTATTAAACCCTCGTGAAGTGATTAACATCAATGTACCAGACTTACCTTTTGAAGAATTAAAAGGGTATAAAGTATGTCGATTGGGTTATCGTTCATCTTCCGTTGAAGTGATTAAACAAAGAGATCCGCGTGATGAAACCATTTATTGGATTGGTCCTTCAGCATTACCCGAAGATGAAAGCGAGGGAACAGATTTTTATGCCGTGAAGAATGGCTATGTGTCTATTACGCCAATTCAAGCGGATCTTACCGCACATCATTCATTGCTTTCTTTACAAAATTGGTTAGATCAGGAATTTACCAAATAGAGAAAAATATGAAAATTTTCAGCACGATGTACGATAAAACGATGGAATGGTCAAAACATCGTTTTGCTGTTTTTTGGCTCTCTTTTGTCAGTTTTATTGAGGCGATATTTTTTCCTATTCCGCCCGATGTGATGTTGATCCCAATGTCTATGTCAAAGCCTAAAAGTGCAGTTAAATTTGCATTTTATACGGCAATTGCTTCTGTCATCGGTGGAGTTATTGGTTATGCAATTGGTTTTTATGCAACGGACTGGGTGGAAAACATTGTACAACAATGGGGATATGCTGTGCATTGGGCAAAAGCCGTCAGTTGGTTTAAGCAATGGGGCGTATTAGTTGTGTTTGTGGCAGGTTTTAGCCCAATTCCTTACAAGGTGTTTACGCTCTGCTCTGGCGTGATGCAAATGGCATTTTTCCCTTTTGTCATCACCGCATTTATTTCACGTTTAGCGCGTTTCTTGCTGGTGGCAAAATTAGCCGCGTGGGGTGGGGAGAAATTCGCAGTAAAATTGCGAAAATCTATTGAGATTATTGGCTGGTCAGTGGTTGTACTGGCTGTCATCGCTTACTTTATACTGAAAAACTAGGATAGAAAATGAACAAATTAAGTCTTGTTTTAGTAGCTGGATTTCTTTTGGTTGGATGTGCATCAGAACCAGTTAAAGATCCAGATGCATTACCAAATGGCATTATGCAACCAGTAGAAGGCACAGGTGCCGTTGCTGGCGGTAGTTTTATGCCAGAAATTCAAAAAAATACGATACCAACACAAATGAAATAAAAATGAAATAATAACGGAACAATAAGGAATAACTATGAACAAATCGTTTCTCTTACTCCCTTTAAGTCTTGTTGTATTATCGGCTTGTACCTCTAATTCTCCTGCACCTATTTCTGATGCAGATGGAAATCTTTCCCCTAGTGTAGTGCAATCTGTAAATGGCAGTAATGTAGGTGGTGCTTGGCAACCTGAAATTCAAAAAAATTCATTACCTACAATGGGAAATATGGTCACGCCACAACCAAATTTTCAACCGATTAATCAACAACCAGCAATGCCAACAGCACCTGCGCAACCTGCATTTCAACCCTCTCCGAAAACGGTAGTTAGCGCGCCGACAGTACAAACAAAAACAGTTACCAAAACAATTGCTGATTGTGTAGATGGACAGCATATTAATATCCCACGTAATCCAAATACCAATGCACCAGATTACAGCAAAATTTCAAAAGGCTCTTACAAAGGCAATACCTATAAAGTAAACAAAGGCGATACAATGTTCTTGATTGCTTACTTAGCAGGAATTGATGTAAAAGAATTGGCAGCGTTGAATAACCTATCCGAACCTTATAATTTAAGTTTAGGGCAAGTTTTAAAGATTTCTAATTGTGGCACAAAAACGGTTACTACAACGGTTTCTGTAAAACAACCTGCAGTCACGGCATCAACAGCAATGCCAGCTAAACCAGCCGTCACTTATACTCCAGGCGCAAACGGTACTCAAATAGGATCTGACGGTACTATTATTGGCCCCATTAAATCAGAGGCTGGCATATCGTCTAGTGTATCTGTGGCAACTTCATCAACACAGGTTACATCATCTGTAAATAATGCGAATAGCACACCGATTAATGCAAATGTCGTTGCACCAATCGCCTCAAATGCTGCGTGGCAATGGCCGACTTCAGGTAATATCATTCAAGGTTTCTCAAGCACAGATGGCGGTAATAAAGGAATTGATATTAGTGGTTCACGAGGACAAGCTGTAAAAGCGGCAGCAGCAGGGCGAATAGTGTATGCAGGCAATGCTTTACGTGGTTACGGTAATTTAATTATCATCAAACATAATGATGATTTTTTAAGTGCCTATGCGCATAACGACAAAATTCTTGTCGCCGATCAACAAGAAGTCAAAGCAGGTCAAGACATCGCCAAAATGGGAAGTTCTGGTACAAATACCGTGAAACTCCACTTTGAAATTCGCTACAAAGGCAAATCAGTAGATCCAGTGCGTTATCTACCAAAACGTTAAGATCTCTTTAAAAAGTGCGGTAAAAAATCTCAACAAATTTTTACCGCACTTTTTTATTAAAAATATTCTGTGAGGCATATCACAAAATAAAAAAATAATAGATGACAATATTAAATTTTATATTATTCTGATAATGCTTCGTAGTTAGAAGTCAGTGTTAAGTTTTATTAAGTTTCTCTTCTCTTAAAAGGAGTTTAATATGCTCAACTTGCTCTCTCCTAACCAAACTTGGGTTCTTGTTGATCCAAGATTATCTTTTTATTTTCCCATAATTTATTAATCCTTTCTTATTAACCATCAAAGTGTTTTCATTTTAGAAAATAATTTTTTATTTAAACTAAGCAAATTAATTTTTGGGGATTTTGCTATGGAAAATTTTAAACATTTACCTGAACCTTTCCGCATTCGTGTTATTGAACCAGTAAAAAGAACTACTCGTGAGTATCGTGAACAAGCGATCTTAAAATCAGGCATGAATCCATTTTTATTAGATAGTGAAGATATTTTCATTGACTTACTTACAGATAGCGGTACTGGCGCTATTACACAAGATATGCAAGCTGCAATGTTACGTGGCGATGAAGCCTATAGTGGCAGTCGCAGTTATTATGCGTTAGCTAAAGCAGTGAAAGATATTTTTAGTTATGAATATACAATTCCTACTCATCAAGGCCGCGGTGCTGAACAAATTTATATTCCAGTATTGATTGCTAAACGTGAACGTGAGAAAGGTTTAGATCGCAGCAAAATGGTGGTTTTCTCTAACTATTTCTTTGATACCACACAAGGACATAGCCAAATTAATGGGGCAACGGTTCGCAATGTTTATATCAAAGAGGCATTTGATACAACAGCAAAACATCCATTTAAGGGTAATTTCGATTTAGAAAAATTAGAAAAAGGCATTCAAGAGGCGGGAGCACATAATGTACCTTACATTGTATGTACCATTACTTGTAACTCTGCGGGTGGTCAGCCAGTTTCTATTGCAAACTTAAAAGGCATGTATGAAATTGCGCGTAAATACGATATTCCAGTCATCATGGATTCAGCTCGTTTTGCAGAAAACGCCTATTTTGTTCAACAACGTGAAGAAGCTTATAAAGACTGGACTATTGAACAAATTACTTACGAAAGCTATCGCTATGCTGATGGTTTAGCGATGTCCGCCAAAAAAGATGCTATGGTGCCAATGGGAGGTATTTTAGCGTTTAAAGATAAATCAATGGAGGAAGTCTATCACGAATGTAGAACGCTTTGTGTTGTGCAAGAAGGGTTCCCTACTTATGGGGGTTTAGAAGGGGGGGGCAATGGAACGCTTAGCTGTTGGCTTGCATGATGGTATGCGCCAAGAATGGCTGGCTTATCGTATCGCGCAAATTGAATATTTGGTTGCAGGCTTAGAAAAAATTGGTGTGCCTTGCCAACAACCAGGTGGCCACGCAGCGTTCGTAGATGCAGGTAAATTATTACCACATATTCCAGCCGACCAATTCCCAGCACAAGCACTTTCTTGCGAACTTTATAAAGTTGCAGGTATAAGAGCGGTAGAAATTGGCTCATTTTTATTAGGACGAGATCCGAAGACGGGTAAACAACTACCATGTCCAGCGGAGCTTTTACGCTTAACTATACCACGTGCAACTTATACGCAAACGCATATGGATTTCATTATTGAGGCATTCCAAAAAGTGAAAGAAAATGCAGAGAATATTAAGGGTTTAACCTTTACTTATGAACCAAAAGTTCTCCGCCACTTTACGGCACGTTTAAAAGAAGTTGAATAATATCACGAAAAATGCAGTTCATTTTGAACTGCATTTTTTTATCAACAGCTAACTCAATAATTTGTTATTGATAAGGATGTTCTATGAAAAAACAACCTTCCATTTTTGGTGGCGCCTGTATTATTGCTAGTGTTTGCGTCGGAGCTGGAATGCTCGGTTTGCCGACATCTGGCGCGGGTGCTTGGACAATATGGTCAGTATTAGTAATTTGCTTAACAATGATAGTCATGACATTGTCAGGCTGGTTATTACTTGAGGCCTATTCTACTTATGATTTAAGAGCTTCATTTAGTACTGTAACTAAAGATATGCTCGGTTCAACTGTCAATTCTATTAATAATCTTGCGGTATATTTTGTCGGAGGTATTTTACTTTATGCTTATACCACTGCATCTGGCGGTATACTAGAAAACCTTATTAAACCGTGGATTGATTTTGGTTCATCTACATTGGCAATTTGTTCCACTGTATTTGTATTAGTCTTTTCCTTCTTTGTTTGGCACTCCACTCGCATTGTAGACAGAATATCTGTTTTATTGATTGTATGCATGGGTTTTACTTTTATTTTTAGTACTTATGGATTAGCAACTAATATTAGTTTAGACACTTTATTAGATATTGGTGGAAAGGAGACAAATTATGCAAAATATGCGGTAGGAATGTTTCCCGTTGCATTAACATCTTTTGGCTATCATCATTCTGTTTGTACGATGCGAGCTTACTATGGGGAAGAAAAAAAGCAAAATACGCTATCTTAGGTGGAACAGCAATTGCTCTTACGCTTTATTTACTTTGGATTTTCTCTATTTTTGGCAACTTACCGCGAGATCAATTTGCTCCAGTAATTGCCAGTGATGGTAATTTAGATATTTTACTTAACACATTAGGTGGAGTAATCGAATCTAACACGGTTAAACAAATGATTAATGCCTTTTCTATCGCCGCAATTTTGTCATCTTTTATTGGCGTAGGATTAGGCGTATTTGATTATTTGGCTGATTTCTTTAAATTTGATAATTGTAAAATTGGACGAACAAAGTCATGGGCTGTAACTTTCCTACCTCCACTAATTATGTCAATTTTATTTCCATTGGGTTTCTTAAAAGCTATTGGGTATGCTGGTGCGGTAGCTACGATTTGGACAAGTATAATTCCTGCTCTTCTTGCCTATAAATCCCGCAAAATAAACACAGCTGCAACATTCCGAGTGTGTGGTGGAAATGGCTTAATAATCTTTATTGCATTATTTGGTGTTTTTGTAGCTATTTTCCATTTTCTTGCAATGTTTGGCTACTTACCTTTCTTTAAGTTCTAAGGGGAAAATATCAATTTTAAGTGCGGTAAAAAATCTCAACAAATTTTTACCGCACTTTTTTATCTAGCTTTTTCCCCTTTCGGCACCTAAAATAGCCGCCACAAAACCTATCTTTATTCAGTTTCAAAGCAGGTAATTAGATGATTTCCGAAGAAAACTTCCAACAACATACGCCAATGATGCAACAATATCTAAAACTCAAAGCGGAGAATCCAGATATTTTGTTGTTTTATCGTATGGGGGATTTTTACGAGTTGTTTTATGACGATGCGAAAAAAGCGGCGGCATTGTTGGATATTTCTTTAACGAAACGAGGGCAATCTGCAGGACAGCCCATTCCAATGGCAGGAATGCCTTATCATGCGGTGGAAGGTTATTTAGCAAAATTAGTGCAGTTAGGCGAATCTGTGGCGATTTGTGAACAAATTGGCGATCCTGCCGCAAGCAAAGGTCCTGTGGAACGCCAAATTGTGCGAATTGTTACACCTGGTACAGTAAGCGATGAAGCGCTTTTGCCAGAACGCCAAGACAATCTGATTGCCGCAGTATATCAAGAGAAAGAAAAATTTGGCTTGGCAACGTTGGATATGACTTCTGGGCGTTTTCAGCTTTGTGAACCTGCAGATAAAGAAACATTGCGTGCGGAATTGCAACGTATTGCACCTGTGGAATTGCTGTATTGTGAAGAATTTAATGAAATGGCAGCCATAGAACATTGCAAGGGATTACGCCGTCGCCCGATTTGGGAATTTGAACTTAGCACTGCCATTACGTTATTAAATCGTCAATTTGGCACAAAAGATTTACGCGCCTTTGGTGTAGAAAAATCCCCTCTCGGCTTAAGTGCGGCAGGTTGTTTATTGCAATATGCAAAAGAAACGCAACGTACTGCATTACCCCATATTCAAAGCATTAGCTTAATTCAAAACCAAGACTGCATTCAGTTAGATGCCGCCACGCGCAGAAATCTTGAATTAACACAAAATCTTTCGGGTGGCACAGAAAATACGCTAGCCTCTGTCTTGGATAAATGCGTTACACCAATGGGCAGTCGTTTGCTGAAACGTTGGATTCATCAGCCTATTCGTGATGTGGAAAAATTAAAACAACGCCAACAAGCGATTGCGGAAATTCTGAATTTTGATTTGGTCGATGAACTCCAACCTTATTTGCAATTAGTCGGCGATATGGAACGTATTTTAGCGCGTGTGGCATTGCGTTCAGCGCGTCCTCGTGATCTCACTCGCTTACGCACAGCCTTAGAACAAATTCCTGCATTACGCACGATTGTGCAACAAAAAACACCGCTATTTTTAACCGCACTTTTCAGCCAAATTGCCGATTTCAGCGAGCAATGTGATTTATTGCAACGTGCATTGATTGAAACGCCTCCACTTTTAATTCGGGATGGTGGTGTGATTGCTGAAGGTTACCATGCTGAGTTGGACGAATGGCGTATGCTGTCTGATGGTGCAACGCAATATTTGGAAAATCTCGAAAAACGTGAGCGTGAAAGCACAGGCATTGATACACTAAAAATCGGTTTTAATGCAGTGCATGGTTATTACATTCAAATTAGCCAAGGCCAAGCGCATAAAGCACCCATTCATTATGTACGTCGCCAAACCCTGAAAAATGCAGAGCGTTACATTATTCCTGAGCTCAAAGAATATGAAGACAAAGTTCTGAAATCGAAAGGTGCGGCGTTAGCATTAGAAAAGCAACTTTACGATGAATTATTTGATTTATTATTACCGCACTTAGGCACGTTACAGCTGGCTAGCCTTGCACTTTCTGAATTGGATGTATTGGTCAATTTTGCCGAGCGCGCAGATACCCTCAATTACGTGATGCCAACATTCTGTGATGAAGTGAGTGTGAAAATTGAAAATGGTCGCCATCCTGTTGTGGAACAAGTATTGAAAGATCCTTTCATCGCCAACCCTGTGGAGTTAAATCACAACCGTCATTTGTTAATTATCACTGGGCCAAATATGGGCGGTAAAAGTACTTATATGCGCCAAACCGCATTAATTACATTGCTGGCGTATATCGGCAGTTTTGTGCCAGCAGACAGCGCGCGAATTGGGCCGATTGATCGTATTTTTACTCGAATTGGTGCTTCCGATGATTTAGCCTCGGGGCGTTCAACCTTTATGGTGGAAATGACCGAAATGGCAAATATTCTTCATCAAGCTACTGAGCAAAGTCTCGTGCTTATTGATGAAATTGGTCGTGGCACATCCACTTATGATGGCTTATCCTTAGCTTGGGCTTGTGCAGAATGGTTAGCTAAAAAAATCCGCTCGCTTACATTATTTGCCACCCATTATTTTGAATTAACCGCATTGCCAGAACAGCTCGAAGGCATAGTCAATATTCATTTAGATGCCCTTGAGCATAACAACAGCATCGCCTTTATGCACGCCGTACAAGATGGCGCCGCAAGTAAAAGTTATGGTTTGGCAGTAGCGGCTTTGGCAGGTGTACCGCAATCCGTTATTAAACTGGCAAAACAGAAATTGACACAATTAGAAAAAAACTCAAGCCATTCAGCCGATCAACAAATTCAAGCATTGCGTGAAGCCAATCACAATCAGGGCGAATTATTGTTTGAACAAGAAACGGACGCATTGAGAGAGGCAATCGAAAAACTTGATCCTGATGATTTAAGCCCTAAACAAGCCTTGGCATATTTGTATCAGTTAAAGAAAATGGTGGGGTAAATATTATATCCCAGCGATAAGTTCAAAGGCTTGCGGTGCTTTATCCACCATACGCAACAATAAAGAGGCGTGTGCGCTAGGTTTAGTTTTGCCTTGTTCCCAACCTTGATAGGTTCTTACACTGGTTCGTAATTTCTGCGCAAAAACGGCTTGAGAAAGGTTTAATTTCTCTCTAATTGCTTTCACTTCCTCTGCCGTAATGCTTGCAGGTTCAATTCGTTCACGTGTCTCTACTCTTAGCGTTATTTTCCCCTGTGTAAAGTCTTTATAGGCATTTAGCCCCTCTATAAGCTCATCAAATAATTTACTCATTGCTCTAGCTCCTCTATCTCTTGCACCAGTTTAGCTAAAATTTTATATTGCTCTGTAGTTAAATCTTCGCATCTGTTTTTACTGTAAGCGGTAACGATTAATATCCGTGATTTACGTGTGAGGTAGTAATAAATCACACGTGCGCCACCACGTTTACCTTTGTTTCTTGCACTATCGGCAATCCGTATCTTTCGCAAGCCGCCCGAATTTTGTATCACATCGCCTTTTTCAGGGTTTTCTAATAGCTCATTCTGGAAAGCTCGATATTCATCATCAGACAAATGCACTTGCCGGTAACGTTCAAAAGGTGGTAATTCAACAAAAGATAGTTTCACGATAAATAGACTAAGTGTTATTTGTTACTTATTATACGCTTTAAGGGTATGAAGTAAACATTTTATTCAATACTAATTTCCTCGTGCGCGTACTGATGACAAAACTCAATAAAAAAGCTCAATGCATCGCATCAAGCCTTATTATTCAATTTCTAAATATTCTTGCTTTGGTAACTTAAAGGGCGGGTGTGAAGAATAATCGATAATCCGAACCTCTTTACCATATTCTAGTAGTTGGTAATGTAAAACATATTCGGACGTTCTACGCCCAAAAGGCTTTGAAGTATCAAATTGTTTTATTCCTGTGTGGTAATGCCAGAGGTTATATTTAATTGCATATTTTACTTTTTTTATAAAGTCGGGATCGTTTTTGCTTACGTCATCACTGCATTTATTTAATCCCTCAAGCCCATCAAAACCAAATTCATAAACATGCTTAATAAATTCAGCAATCACTTTTCGATCTTGATTAGGGTAGTTTTTAAATTCCTTTTGAAATAGTCTTCCTATCTTAATCGTCTCTACTGTGTTAGCCATTGCTCTATATCCTTCACACTAGCTAAATTTGGTATTGTGTCAAAATCATCATTTACGCGTTGGGTTATTCGCTCTAAATCATAAGTAAAAGAATAATGATTGATTTTACTAACCTGTGTGAGAAAGAATGATTTTAATAGGGATATTGAAATTATTTTGTTTTTCCCTGCCTCGTAAGTTTGCAGCCACGGTTCTTCTTCGTGTGTCATATCCCTTAATTTCCATGCGGAAAATTGACCGTACTCACAATAAACATCATCTAATAGTTTGCCTATATGTTCAGGATAAATAGATTTATCAAAGTTACTAGGGGTTGGTAAAGCGTCAGATTTATAGGTTTTATATGATTGATAGAGTACGCTAACAACTGGACCATAATTCCACGCCTCTATAGGGTCATCAAATAATGGCTCATCAAATAATGCGATAGAAAACCCTTGCGCATAATAAACTAACTTTTGAAGTTTTAAGTTTGAAATTAGGTCATTTTCTTTAGAAGAAGTGCCATATTTTGCAAGAAAATAATTTGCTACATCATAACAAGTCAGCATAATCTCCCCCTTTTTTAATTCGTGTTTCTCTTAGGCGTTCCCCTTGATTGAGCAAGAATTTTACAGGTACATCATCAAAAAGCAACATTCAAAGACCGCTATTTAAATATAAACGGGCGTAAATAGTGATTTATATTGCTGTATAACAAAAAAGGTTAATGCATTTCATCAAGCCTTGTTAATCGTTATTCTATACTCTCGCCAATTCTTCAAAAATCTGCGGCGAACGCTCCACCATTCGCAAAAGCAGGGCTGCTTGTTGGCTAGGTTTGGTTTGTCCTTGTTCCCACGCTTGAAAGGTTCGCACGCTGGTTCTTAATTTTCGTGCAAATACCGCTTGAGATAAATTCAGGCGTTGGCGGATAGCCTTAACTTCTTCTGGTGTGATTGTGATAGGAGAGGGCTTTTCTAATGTTTCTGTTCTTAGCGTGATTTTTTCCTCTAAGTGTAGCCCCATTTCTTCAAAACCTTGTTTTAATTCCTCAAATAAATTGCGCTTTGTCATTGTGTTGCTCCTGTTATTTTCTTTATGCTATTAAGCCCGATATTCATCATCTGATAAATACTCAGCTCGATACTTTTCAAAAAATGGAAGTTCTACAAAAGCCAGCTTCATTTTTTATTCTCATTATTAAATTTTTATCTATTATACTCGTTAATAGTATATAAGCAATAAAAGTATTTAAAGTTTTACCTATAGATCAAACAGAGCTATCCACCACCTAAAAAAATAAAAAAGTGTATAGATAGCAGAAAAATAGTGGACACAGTGGACACACTGGACACAGCGTTTAAAATCAATAACTTAGAGCGAGTTTTTGTGTCCAACGCACTGGACACAGCTGGACACAAAATTGGACACGGGGTAAGTTGTTCATTTTTTGACTGGACACAAAAGGGCTATTTTTGGACACAGAAAGGGTATTTTTGGACACAGATTTTTTTATAAGTTATTGATATATTTATAATTGATTGTTTTTGTGTCCAAAATGTCCAGTATTTTTTAATTCATCTACACACGGAAAAAAATTTTTATTGTTCTTTCTATTCGTGGAATAAAAAAAGAGCAAATCAATTATGATCTTCTCTTTATTATTGATAGCCTGAACCTATTAAAATAGGCTTTTATTCCGTTTCTTCGCTTTCCTCATCCTCGTTTAATATCTCCAACACATAGCACCTAATCGTTTTATTTCCGCCTATTGCCCTAGGTAAGCGATTAAGATATTTCCGCCCCTTGTCCTTGCCTTGAACCAACATTCCCGCACTTAATAGCGTTTCATTTGCCTGTTTTTCATTAAAGCCTTTAATCACATCTTGAATATACACTTGCGGAAATACCCAATATTTATTGCCCTCTTGTTGTTCTTTGCTGTCGGCTAACTGGCGATAACCTGCCGTGTCGTTAGGCTCTTTCTGATTTGGATTGAAAGGAAAATCTAGAAATCTAGCCCCATTGCGTAAAAGCCAGCCATTCACTTGTTCGATGATTTGCTTTTCTTCTCGGGAATGTAGCCCATATTCATTTATCCATTCGTTAAATCCGTGCAGAAGTGCGGTTTTATTTTCGCTCGTTTCCCAGCCTGTTAAATGTGCGGCTAACTGTAAAGCGGTTTCTAAAATGGCAAATCGCCCCGCCACTCGTTTTACTTGTGGGCTTGCATCATTTGGTAGCATCGCTTGCCATTGTTCGCTTAAACGCCCATATTCAACCGCTACCGCACTTTTATTTTCAAGTAGCCATTCTATCCACGCTCTACCCATTGTGCCGTAGTAACGCCTTGTTATTGCGTTTAAATGGCCGGCATGGGCTTTACCATTGCTAAAATGATAAAACGTGCTAGACGGCGTAATAGGGATATTTAACAAGCGGACTAATTGCCCTGCGTTAGTTTTGATATTATCTTGTTTTAAATAAAGCTCTAAATCTTGCTCGCCCGTAGAAAATGCCAAAATACGCCAGCGGTTTAGCTCTCTGTTTCCGCCGTCTTTTGCACCTTGTATTTTTCCCACGCCATTAAATAACGTGTAGGCGGTTTGCTCTACGTGCTTTTTGCTTGCCCCTTGTCCGATTTCATCAAGAGGAATAAAGCCATCGTTACGTGCTGCCGCTTCGTTAATCAATCCTAGGCTTGTACCATTCCACGATAAACGGATTAAATCAGGTTCGCCATAAATTGAACTCGCAATATTGGCTATGGTGGTTTTTCCTGTACTGGATTTACCGAACAAATGCACGCCAAAACTTTCCGCCCCAATTAAGCCAATCAACGGGGCAGACAAAGAACAAGCCACGCCTAGCATCATTGAATGATTGCCTTTGAGATATTGCCCGATTTCCCTTTGCCAGTCACTTAACGTGCCTTTGGCTTGATAGCCTGTGCTGGTGGTTGATTTGCTGTTGAAGTAAAGAGGACGTTCAGATTTCCCCAATACCTCGCCACTAGGCAGCACATAGGCGTTAAAGTCTGATTGCCAGCCTGTTTCATTCACGATTTGATAAATCGGCTTATTCTGGGTATCTTGCAGGAAATCCGCTAAATGCGGTTTCAAGCGTTGGCTATTGGTAATTCTTAACCCGTTTTGTTTGAGTAATTGCCAGCCTGCACGCTCGCCAATATCCACCCAAGGTAAGGCGATTAAAATCGGCTCGGGCTTGCCTTGTGCTTGAAATGAAAGCATTGAAAAATAATCGCTATCAGAAAGCCCAATCCCCACCACATCAACACAATCAGCCAGCCACTCGCATTTATCCATCATTTCGCCCGTGCCCTTGTCTAACTTCGGGATAACCCTAAAAATCCCCTCTATGCCGTTCTCCTTGCGTTTTTCGATGTAGGGCTGATGGTTATCTCGGATAGGCGCACAAATTGGCTTAATTTCCCCGTGATAGGTGTCTCCATTGCGTAACCGTTGAATATATCGGCTTACATCTTCCAACACCTCACCCGCTTCATTGCAATAAATTACGCTTTCTGTGTTGGTGGATTGCACGATATTTAAATAAATGCGTTCTAGCGTTTCATTTGACAGTGCTACGCCATTATTCGCCTGTATTAAGCGGATAGATTGGGTGTTTTTAGGTGCAATGCGATAGCGTTCTATCTGCTCTAAAATCTCACTATCCACCACCATACAAGGGAATGATTTCCCCTGTTCGCCCAGTGAATTTTCTAGCTCAATTTCTACCGCACTTTTACCCATTTCATTAAAATGCTTTGCGATGGTTTGTGCTTGCGTGCCTATGCAAATAGTCACAAGGCTTTGCCCTGCAGGGTCTTGCTGTTTAGCGTAAGGGGCATTTATTAATTTAGCCATTTCTTGCCCCCTTGCTCTGCATTAATCCCTAGTCCAATTCCTGCACGTTGCTTAAATAAAAATACGTCCTTGAACTGAATTACGCTAATTTGTGCAGTAGGGTAGAGAACCTGAAAACGCTCTATAGCCTCCTCTAAACCTGCACGTTCTCTTTTTCCCTCTGCGTGAATGATAGGGGCTTGTGCATTGCCTAAGCTAATTTCTAGCGTGTAGTGATTTAAATTAATTTTCTTAATATTCGTAAGTTTTCCCTGCAGGGTATAGGTGCGATGAAGACTTAAAATAGCCTCTTCGCTTTCTCGCACTGCGATAACAATCGGCATAAGCAAATCATCAATAACGTGAACGCCAGCAGTTAAAATAAAAGCGGTTTTACTCATTGCCTACCCCTGTAATCGTTGAATTGTTAGAGCGTGATACTCCTTGCGGTTCTCAAGCACCCCTAGCACAATCTCTAAAACAGTCTCCAAGTTCTCTGTGCTGCCTAATATCCACGGTTTCTTGTTGCTGTCGTAGGCTTTGATTTGATAGGTAACTTTATTCATCGCCCACCCCCTGCAATTTCTCGCCCTCGGTGCGTTCAATATTTAGTCGCTCAATTTGAGCCACTACCTCGCCGAACTTATGGATTAAATAGCCGTTAGCCTGATTGAAATCTTTTAGGGCTGCTTGATTGTCTCGGCAAAATGTGACCCCTTGAGACTTCGCCAGTGCATTAAAGAGCTTGCCACCAGCTTTTAATCTGTCGATTAAGTCCATCATTTCATCACGCATTTTTAGCTTATGATGAAAATCATCGGGGTAAACTTCTAAACAACGTTGGTTACTGTCTAAAATTAGCTTAAATTGGCGTGTAAGCTGGGCAAATTGAAAGGCTAAGGGGTTACCCATAGTTTCCCTTGATATTTGCTTTTAGCCTCGCTACGTGCGTTTCCTTGCGTATTTTTAACCGCTTTGCTATTTTCGCAAATTGCTTCAGAGTTTCGCAGTTTGCTTTCGCAGTTTTCATTCACAATGCCAGTATTTACAAGGGTTTGTGGAAAAATTAAGTTTTTAGTAAATCGTTTCGCACTTTCGCAGTTTTTAACCGCACTTTTAACCGAACCAAAATTGGTTTTGTTGTCGCTGGTGGCTTTATGGTTAGCTTTCCACCGCTCAAGCTGTGCCATTGAATTAGTTGGTTTCATTTTCTCCCCCTTTCAAAACTGTAATAACTTCTAACACTCGACCGCAAATATCGGTTTGCCCTATTTCGTGCTTACATCTGATTTTTGCCTGTAACGCCTCTCTCAGCGTGCCATATTCGCCTGCTATGAATTGGTCGCCATTGTCATAAACAAAGATTAATTGATAGGGTAGGTTCGGTTTAATCATCATTTCTTTCAATCTCCCCATCTAAGCCACCAGCAAGATAATATTCGCTTAAGCTAGCGGTTTCTCTTAACGCATTGAGCAAATAGGCGTTTGCCTTGATTAAGCCCCCGATATGTTTCACGTTATCGTTACTCATTGCCTCGCGTGTAAAATCCTGCTCTGTGTCGGCAAGATTGCCTAAGGTTTGCATTAAGTCGCCTAAGTGCATCAATCCATATTCGATAGATTCACAAAGATTTTCAGATTCACTGCGTAAGCCTGTTAATTTTTTCTTACTCATTGGCACCGGGATTTGCTTGTAGTTGTTAATGTCGTTAAATTCCGCTATCTCTTGTAGTGCAGATAAAATTGATTGATTAAACATTTGCGCCCCCTTGTGTTGCAGATACAGAAAGAGTAGGAAGTGTCGCTAAAGTGCGGTTGTTTTTGGGGTAGATTTTCATTGTTGGATTTCTCTTTGGTTTAGTAAGTAATGAATTATCGCCCTGAATTGGGTGCGATAAGGGTTCAACTGCTACCAAAGAATAGCCCACGTTATTCGTGCTTAAAGCCTTATTTCCGTGTGTCGCCCTTACCGCAAATTCGATATAAGACAACGCACCTAATTTTTTAGGGGCGTGCAAGGAATGAATTTTAGGTAAAAAAATACCGCTTAAATGACGGTTGCGGTTGCCGTCTTTGGTTTCAGTACTTTCAATACTACCCACATTCTGCCATGCTGGCAAGCTGTGATTTTTCCCATTAGTTGAAAAAGTGCGGTTATTTTTCAGTGGGTTTTGGTTGATTCTGCCAACAAATAACAAGGTATCGCCATCGGTAAAACGTGAACGTGCTTGTTGTTCAGTATCGGCAAGAAGTCTGATTTTGATTTGAGGTGCGCGTGATAGCGCGAAAATGAATTGATGCATCTTGCGTAACTCCAATTGTAAACACTTGAGAGTTACCGCGTAAAGTTTCGAGGCTTTGGCGGTAACGTGTAACGGTCTCGAAAACTGCGACAATTGGAACACAGCAAAGGGCGAACCTTTACCGCTACACGCTACCATTGAGAGAGATTTGTAGATTTGATGAATAAAAACAAAATCCGCAAATTCTTTGGGTGTGCGAATGTTACGCATAAAAAAACACGCTTTAGGCGTGCTATGCGCCAATTGTAAATAAATCGAGTTTCGAGGCTCGGCAATCACTTTTTCTGATTGTGATAAAATAATGCCAAAATTTACCGCACTTTGTAAAGGGTTTGAATTGTAAAAATTTTCATCATTGCTATAATGTTGATGAATTAAGTTCATATTAATGACTAGTTTAATTGGTTGCATAAGATAATTCCTTAGTTTAGTTACGCCGTAGGGTTGGTTATTTCCCTATGGCGTTTTGTTTTATAGGGTTGCTGCAAGGCTAAAAGCCACCAGCAATAAGGCAATAAAGATTAGAAATTGAAGAATTTCGGTAAAGTCGTTCATTGTGTTTCTCCTTATTCCGCTCTTTCACGTTCTGCCAGTTCGGATAATCTACCTTTTCGCTCGTGATAGCTCATATCAACGTTCTTTTCCATTAAACATAGGTGCTTTGCCATATCTAAAGAAACGATATAATCAATCAGCTTTTGCGGTCGTGCCATCGTTGAAAGCTGTTTATTATTTGTGCTCGCCAATTCGGGGGAGCTCAAATTTTCTACAATCACAAAATCTTGATTTTCGATAAAGCCCGCTTGTTTGATTCTGGCTCTGATCCATGTGGAATAATCCCGCCCCACTTTTAAGAAGCGGTGTACATCTCGGGCATTAATTCCGCTCACGCCATTAAAATGGTTCTGCGGATTAGCTAATAGGTTGATAATTTCTGCTTTGCTTGTATCAAGCTCTGATAAATCTAGTTCAATTCTATTTTTCATTGTCTATCTCCTGTTTTCTTTTTCTCATCGTTTCCAAATCTTTCTTTGTCGCGTAAAAACTCATTTCTAATTGCTCGTTCTTCCGTAGCCCTGCCGTCATCTTCGTGAAGTTGTCTATTTGCCGTTTAATCACGTTAAGACGGTTTTCTAACACTTCAATAACATCATCTATTGGGTATGGCTCGTTATCGCTGTATAGGCTCATAAACGTGAAGATTTGAGAGGATTTTCTATAGTGTTGAATGGCTTGTTGAAGCAATAAGCCGTTATGTTTTGCTATGGTGCATTTCACTATAAATTCTCCTCTTAGGGTTCATCGCTAAAGGTTACGTTAATCACGGCTGGCAAGGGTTTTGTATCGCTCTCAAGATTGATTGTTTGCTTATCAAAGCCTAAAACTTTTGCTTGCCCCATTACGGCTGATACTGCTGATGATAGATTGCCCTTTTTCATTGCCTCGCTGTAAATATCTTCTAGCTTGTTCAGAATATCGCTCACAGTAATGTTATGTTCCTTGCGATGCTCTGCCTGTAATGCCTCAATTCTTGCCTTAATCTTGCTGTTTTCCATTAAATCAAAGGCTCGGCGATTAACGGTTTCAGGCTTCATATTTTCAGCGTCATAGGCTCGGCGATAGGCTTCGCTTGCGTTACCTGTTTCAATGTAAAGCAGGCAAAAATCACTTTGCTTAACCGTTAATTCATTCATCATTTCTTCTTCCTTTGCCTGTTAATCCACCAGCGGTAAATAATTCGCATCGGCTTTGTGTTCTTGATGAATAGCCAAAACTTCAATTTGCCGTTTTAAATCGTTTACTTGCTCAATCGCACAATTCACTTCTTCAAGGATTAATGTATAGATTTGCTTAGGGGTTGCTGGTGGTCTGTTCCCGTCTTTATCGGGATAGTCAAGAATAGTTCCGTTGATTGCCGTGTCGGTTATGTATCGTAAGCGGTCTAATGTTCTTGAAATCGTCCATAGCGTAGCGTGCTTGCGTTTTTCGGTGTTGGTCTGTTGATTTGTATTAGTCATTTTTTCAGTCGCTCCTTAGTCGTTATATTGATAATTTTGGCTTGCTTCATTTTCGTGAAGTACATACACGCCCACACGGTGGGGTAAGCCAGTGCTGTCGCTTTCTTTGCGATAAAACGTATCAATATGAAAGCCTTTATCTCTGAGTTCCTTAATGCGTGCAGGTGGAAAATAAATCCCTAGTTCCCGTAGTTCGTTCGTGCTATATGGACGAACAGATAAGCACTGCAAAATGTATTTCTGTTGCTCATAGGTGCTAGTTGTATTGATTGCCATAATTCCGCCTTATGCTGCAGGTTTAAAATTACTAAGCCACGTCATCACATCGGCATAACGCCAACGTGAGGAACGCCCTATTTTTACTGGTGGTGGTAATGCCCCTGCTTTAACTTGCTTGTAAATGTAGGTATGAGAAAGTCCGCCCGATAGTGTGCGGATTTCAGACATCGAAATAAGACGGTTTTGATCTGCTTGTGATAGGTTTTCCATTTATCCCCCTTGTGTTTATAAACTGAAATAATCCGCTCGTTCTGTGCGGTTCGGGGGTATTGTGGGGAATTGTTAATGGATATTTTCGGAAGATCCGAAAAAACCTTATTTAATTTTGTTGAATTTTCGGATTTTAAGGAAAAATAAAAGCGGAATTAATCCGCTTTTTCTGTTGTGTTTCTGAATAGTTTTATTGAATTGGATAATTTCCGCTGAAAAACGTCTTTTGTTCTTAGGTTAATACAATGATTTAAGCTTTCTTTCTCTAAGATACTTGCTATTCTGTCAGTGTAAATATTATTGCTTGGCTTAATAAATTTTTTTGGATCTTGTTCTGCTAGGCGAAAAGCTAAAAAGCAAATAGCCTGTAAATGCGTTTCTCTTTCTCTGTCATTATAAGATTGAACTGTTGCAATAATCTTATTTACTTCTTGTGATTTTTGATTAATTGAAAGGTTTTTATATTGTTCATTCTCCGTTTTTAATTTCTCATTTTCTTCTTTAAGTTCATCATTATCGATTTGTAGTTTTCTTTCTCTTTCCGTTTGTGTTGCTGTATAGGTTTCCTTTTTAGGTTTGATTACATTATCGTCAAAATTATCTATATTTAAGATAAATTTTAAAATATCAGAAGATAAATAGGTTTCCTTTAAAACATCTTCATCGTTTAATTCTGGCGTATAAATGCCAATATCAAATTCATCGCTAGCATTCATCAAAATGGAACCCTTTCATTTATGCCGTTCTTTTCTACAGCTTCTAGCATTTCAATTAAATCTCCAAAACTTAGCGGCATTTCTGGTTCGTGAAGTTTGCTTGATAGCTCTAACGGCATTAAACCGCCAAGCTCTAGGATTTTACATTCTTGTTCTGATAGTTCTAAATCAGTTAAAGAAGATTCAAAATAAAGGGAATTGAATTTATCTTGATAATCTTTGAACTTTTTTAATAGAACAGTTGCAATCTTATTATCTGAAGAATTGGGATTGTGTTTTCTGATAAAAACAATCAAGTCATATAGGCTAATAAATTTATTTTTTCTTTCTGTTTCTAATTCTTGATATTCTTTTTCAATATCAATCATAAAACGCCCCTATGCGTGCCCCTATTTATGAAAGGTAGTGCGACAAAATAAAAATAGGGTTTTATTCTTTCAGTGTGGGTAATTAATCCGCACCTAGTCGCACTTAATTTTATATACTCAACCGCTTATTAGGTTTACGCCTGTTTCTGTGGGTTTCTGTGCGTTTACTATTTTATCTGATATTTTGCACAGCTCAAATATAAAAAATCTTCGCTTTCCTTACTTGACACCAACCAAAAAACAAGGCTATCGATGGTGGCTTAATCTACTATTTTTCCAGGTGCTTGGCTCTCTACAAAATCTGCCCAATCTTGCAACATTTGCGCCCTTTGCTGGAAATAATTCGCCTTATTGTAAGTCTGCCTAATCACATTTTTACCGCTATGCGATAAAGCCTTTTCTATCCAATCTGCATTATAGTTTCGCTCGTTTAATGCAGTGCTAAGTAAATGCCTAATTCCGTGCGTAGTTAGATTGCCTATGCCATAGGATTTAACGATAGCCTGCCTTATCGCCTCAATAGTAAGATGCCCTGCTTTGGCTTGTGTGCTAGGAAAGACAAAGGGCGTATTAAACCCTAGTGCATCATTAATCATCTTCATTTTGTTAAGAATGGCGATAGCTTGACGGGAAAGCGTAACCGTATGTAATCGCCCCTCTGGTCGGTTCTTATTGCCTTTCTGAACAAAATAGCCCCACGTCTGCGTATTAAAATCAATATCTGCCCATTTCGCCTTAGCGATTTCACTCGGTCGGCTACCTGTGAGCAATGTTAGCATCACGGCATAAAAGGATATTGGCGAAAATCGTTTATTATCCCTTGCTTCGTAAAACTTAACTAAAAAGCCCTGTAATTCCTCGGGGGTTATAGTGTTCATTCCCTTTGTCATAGGCTTATCAAATTCATTACCAATATTTGCCAGATTGTTAGTTTCAATCAGTCCACGATGCAAAGCGTAACGCATTACAAAATTCACGTTATTGATGATTTTTCTAACCGTCTCTAACTTCCCTTCTCGCTCTAATGGCTTAAAAGCATTGATAGCAATTAAAGGCGTGATTTTTTCGATTGGATAAGCCCCTAACGCTTTTAAAATATGCCGTTCAAATAAAGCCCACGTATCTTTCGCTGTACGCTCGGTAAAGTTAGCTTTTAGTTTTCTATCCTCAAACCATAAGTGAGCCATCTTTTCAAAAGTGCGGTTTAATTTGTCGTTAGCCTCTTGTTGTTGCTTGTCTGAATATTCCTTAGGGTCAATATCTTTCAGCAATAAGGCGCGATATTCCTCACGCTTACTGCGTGCCTCTGCAAGCCCTATTTCTTTTAAGCTGCCAATGCTGATATTAGTGCGTTTTTTCGTGAAAGGTTTTTGATAGTTAAACCGCCATATCTTAGAGCCTGCATTTGTAAGTTCTAATGATAAGCCGTTACCATCTCTTAGGGGGAAATCGTCCGCTTTGGCAGTGCGGATCTTCGTGTCGGTCAAGGGTTGAATTATGCGTGCCATAAATTTTAGCACCATAAAAAAACAGTGAATAGCTGTTATTTACCGATTTCTAAAACATTGATTTACTTAGTGGAATTTCGGTTTTTGTACTATCATTTTTTGAAGATTTAAGCCCGATTTGGGAGTAAATTCAAAAAAAAATAGTACTATCATCAAAATATAGTACAAAAAATGTTACTAAAAATCGTTGCTTGCAGTTTACGCCCGATTACGTCAAATTACAATAAAGCCTTATTCTAACTGGGTTTTGCTGGTGGATTATTTACGTGGATTTATACGGGTTTATATGGATTGGCGGAGGGGAATGGGAGTTGAACCCACCCAAGAACGCTGGCGTCCTCAACAGGATTTGAAATCCTGCCACCTCACCGGAGATGACGCCCCTCCGTGGTTGAAATTGCAGTTACTTTAGCGTAAATTAATCAGCAGTTCAACGTTATTTTAAACGGATTCAAAAATGACCGCACTTTTTCAACAACTACCTTCCGTTGATAAAATTCTCAAAACATCTCAAGGCTTACAACTCATTACCGAATTTGGTCACACTGCTGTCGTGGCAACGTGTCGAGAATTATTAACGCAAGCTCGTCAATTTATTCAAAAAAATAATCAACTTCCTGAATATTTTTCTAATTTTGACCGCACTTTTGTAGAAATTCATTCTCGCCTACAAAAACAAAACCAAGTACAAATCAAAGCGGTGCATAATCTGACTGGTACGGTGTTACACACAAATCTTGGGCGGGCACTTTGGTCTGAAGCAGCACAACAGGCAGCCCTTTCTGCAATGCAAAAAAATGTTTCGCTTGAATATGATTTAGATGAAGGTAAGCGTAGTCATCGCGATAATTACATCAGTGAATTATTATGCAAACTCACAGGTGCTGAGGCTGCCTGTATTGTGAATAACAACGCCGCTGCGGTATTGTTAATGTTAGCGACCTTTGCTCAGGGCAAAGAGGTAATTATTTCTCGTGGCGAATTAATTGAAATCGGCGGTGCATTTCGTATTCCAGATATTATGGAACAAGCTGGATGCCATTTAGTGGAAGTGGGCACCACTAATCGTACCCATCTGAAAGATTATCGTAATGCTATCACTGAAAATACGGCTTTTTTAATGAAAGTGCATAGCAGCAATTATCAAATTTGTGGTTTTACCTCTTCAGTTTCAGAAGAAGAACTCACCGAACTAGGGCGAGAAATGAATGTACCCGTAGTAACTGATTTAGGCAGCGGCGCATTAGTTGATTTAAGCCAATATGGCTTGCCAAAAGAACCGACCGTGCAAGAAAAAGTCGCACAAGGTGTGGATTTAGTCTCTTTCTCTAGCGATAAATTGCTTGGTGGCGTGCAAGCAGGCATTATAGTGGGTAAAAAAGAATGGATCGAACAATTACAAGCACATCCTCTCAAGCGTGCATTACGTTGCGATAAAGTTATTTTATCAGGCTTAGAAGCCACATTACGTTTATATTTAAATCCTGAAAAATTAACTGAAAAATTACCGACTTTGCGATTACTCACTCAGCCATTAGAACAACTCAAAATAAATGCTATGCGTCTCAAAGAGCGGTTAGAATCTCGTTTAAATTCACAATTTGATATTCAAATTGAAGTTAGCCAAGCACAAATCGGTAGTGGATCACAACCAATGGAAAGAATCCCTTCTGTGGCTGTCACTATTGCAGAAAAAACAAACGTAAAACTTTCCGCACTTTTAGCTCGTTTTAAACAACTTTCTCAACCTATTATTGGGCGAATGGAAAACGGAAAAATTTGGCTAGATTTACGTAGCCTCGCGGATATTGAAACATTATTAAATACATTGGATGAACTATGATTATTGTTACTTCAGGTCACGTTGATCACGGCAAAACAGCATTATTAAAAGCATTAACTGGCAAAAGTACCGCCCATTTACCAGAAGAAAAAAAACGCGGTATGACCATTGATTTAGGGTATGCCTATCTGCCGTTAGAAAACAAAGTGCTTGGCTTTATTGATGTACCAGGGCACGAAAAATTCTTGTCAAATATGCAGGCAGGCTTAGGTGGTGTGCATTATGCAATGTTAATTGTGGCTGCCGATGAAGGCGTTGCAACGCAAACAAAAGAACATTTAGCAATCTTACGCCAACTTCAATTCCACGAAATTATTGTTGTCATCACAAAAGCAGATCGTACAAATTCAGAGCAAATTGAATCGTTAATCCAAGAAATTAAACAAAATTATAGTTTTTTACGTGATGCTAATTACTTCGTTACCTCAGCAGAAACGGGACAAGGAATTAATGAATTACGTCATTACTTAGCTAATCTACCTGAATTATCTGATACCCAGAAACCTTTCCGCTACGCAATAGACCGAGTATTCAACGTAAAAGGGGCGGGTACCGTCGTGACAGGCACAGCCTTTTCAGGAACAGTGAAAGTAAACGATGAAATTTACCTTTCCACTGGACAGAAAGTTCGTGTAAAAGCGATTCACGCACAAAATACATCAAGCGAACAAGGTATTCCGGGGCAACGTTTAGCGTTAAATTTAAATGCTGATTTAGACCGCACATCAATGAAACGAGGTGATTGGTTATTACAGAATGAGCCACTTCCACCAACAGATCGCATCAGTGTACAAATTTTGGCTGAAGTATCATTAAATGAAAGCCAACCTGTGCATATTTATCACGGAGCAAGTCGCACTACGGGTAAACTCACCTTATTACAGGGAAAAAATGCCGCAAAAAATGACCGCACTTTAGCTGAAATCATATTAGATTCGCCATTATTCTTGGCTTTTGGAGACAAACTTATTTTACGCAGTGGCGATACAAAAACCTTAATTGCCGGCTCACGAGTATTGGAAATAAACTCGCCAAAACGTCATAAACGCACTGAAGTGCGGTTAAATTTCCTAGCGAATTTAGCATTGGCAGAGAACGCTTCGCAACGTATTGCGCTTACCCTTAAACATAATGCGACAACAGCACGCCAATTAATGTGGACGGAACAACTAACAGAAACGCAACTCGACCAAGCTCTTTCCGAACGTGGTGCGGTGCGTCATCAAGATTGGTGTTTCAACGCAGATTATGCGCAAGAAAAAACGCAGCAAATTTTAACCGCACTTAATACTTATCACGAGCAACATAATGATCAACTTGGTGTAAGCAAAGCCAGATTATATCGAATGACTGCCTTAAACCAGCCTGAAAACTTGATCAATCATTTTATTGATGAAATGTTAGAAGAGGGAAGATTACAGCAAACTCGAGGTTGGCTTCACTTACCCGAACATAAAATCCAATTTAGCCAAGAAGAACAAAAATATTGGTCAAGTGTACTCGATGAATTTGAAAAAGCCCAAGGTCAAGCCATTTGGGTACGTGATATGGCAAATGCTCTCGCTATTGATGAATCAATTATGCGTAATTTTATGTATAAAGCTGGGAAATTGGGTTACCTCACGCCAATCGTGAAAGATAGATTTTTCTTAACTGAAACCATCTATGCTTATGCGAGACTCATCAAACAAATCGCACAAGAACAAGGTAAAGTATCAGTAAATGAAGTACGTGATAAATTGAATTTCGGACGCAAACTTACCGTTCAACTGATGGAATATTTCGACCGAATGGGATTTTTACGTCGCAAAGGCAATAGCCATATTCTACGCGATAAGAATGTTTTTGATTTATGATTTAAAAAGGAAAAAAGTATGAAAAAAACGCTCGTTGCTGCATTAATTAGTTCTGTCATCTTACTCACAGGCTGCCAAGATAAAGATACTGAAGCAAAAATAAAACAACTAAATCAAACAGTAGCACAACTTAGTGCTGAAAATACCAAATTAAAAGAGCAAATAGAAAAAACAGTCCCAGCAATTTTTGTGGAAAATGATGAAATATTTAATCAATCTGAAATTATTAAACATCCTAAATCGAAAGAAGATTACCAGCCTGAAGAAACCAAAATTGAGTATTCAATTTCAACAATAAAAACCAATATTGATTGGCTTAATGATCTATTGTGGAAAAAATTGACTGAAAATGAAGAAACGAAAAATATTTCTCGCGAACAATTTGTAGCACGTTATCAAACCGCTTTTGAGGAAGACAAAAAAGAGGCGAAAGAAACACCATCTTTTGGAATTTCTCATTCTATATGGACAAATTTTATCGGGCAAAAAGAAAAACTTGCAACCTTTGCGATTAGTTTTTATGACTATGAAGGCGGTGCGCACGGTATTGAAGGTAATCGCTATTTCACAATTGATCTAACTACACGCCATATTTTGACATTAAATGATTTATTTAATGAAAAAGATTTACCGAAAGTAAAAACGCTTTTATGGGAACAATATAATAATAGCAATAAGGAATATGAACCTATTATTGAAGCCGATAGTTTTAATTTATCGAACAATATTTACTTAGATTCAAAAGGTGTACATTTTATTTATGATGTTTATGAAATTGCCCCTTACGCAGCAGGAGAGCAAGATTTAATGCTACATTTTGGGCAACTAGAAGAATTATTTAAACCAGAATTTAGACAGGGTAATGATATTTAAATCCTTTAACTTTTGAATAGCAATCAAAATCCCTAATTACATTAAAAATGAGAGACTATAGATTTTGCACTTCATTTTTATTATAATAGTCTTTCAATGTAATACTAAGGAGAAAAATTATGGCACTTACGAATTCCTCTATCAGCTTTAGAACAGTTGAGCAAACAAAATCAGAAGCTTATCAAGTTATTGAACAATATGGACTTACCCCATCACAAGTATTCAATATGTTTTTGGCTCAAATTGCCAAGACTCGCTCTATCCCTATTGATTTGAATTATCTTCGCCCAAATAAAGAAACCTTAGCAGCTATTGATGAATTAGATAGTGGTAACGCAGAGAGCTTTTTTATTGAAGCTAGTGAAAATTATTCTGCCGAAGAATTTACAAAACGCATTCTTAATGGTGGTCAATAATGTCAGAAGAGAAGCCATTAAAAGTAAGCTATTCAAAACAATTTGTAAGAGATTTAACTGATTTAGCTAAACGCTCCCCCAATGTGTTAATTGGCTCAAAATACATTACTGCAATATACTGTTTATTAAATCGTTTACCTTTACCCGAAAACTACCAAGATCACGCATTAGTAGGAGAGTGGAAAGGTTATCGAGATTGCCATATTCAAGGCGATTTGGTACTGATTTACCAATACGTTATACAGGATGAATTTGATGAATTGAAATTTTCTCGTTTAAATACACACTCACAAACCGCTTTAAAATAGAAGTAATCTTAAATAATAATCCGCACGTAAAATGTGCGGATTATTTTTTTATAAAGGATTAAAACTCAAACTGAACTGACATTCTGTAATTTCTGCCAGGTGCGTAGAAGCGGT